>JAAUYG010216421.1_pt1 | contig 13681 bp, 9 predicted proteins | sample 7278091 | NCBI WGS metagenome assembly JAAUYG01 (sample SAMN14350201, study PRJNA611818) | marine sediment metagenome | isolation source: surface marine sediment (0.6m) | place: French Polynesia: Moorea | collected 2018-08
AATCGGGAAGATGATGGTGGAGTTTTTCTCCGCGGAGATAGTAGTCAGCGTCTGCAGATATCGCAGCTGGAGAGCCGCCGGGGATTCCGACATGACGTCAGACGCTTCCTTCAGGGCCCGTGACGCCTTCATTTCGCCCTCAGCCGCGATCACCTAAAACACAACACCAGCGGAATTGCTGTGTGGCATGACCTAATACTGATATTTGCTGTTATGAAAATTTAAGCGTGGGCGGTAAAGTGGTGGATGGTAATATAAGTGGGGATAGATCAGGTTTAGACCTCATGAGAATTTCCAATTGCAAATCGCTTTCGTGGTCCGCTTCCCCACAATGTTCATGCCCTGGGACATTTATCAGTTGGAATTCCTTTATGTGCCAAAAAAAAACGTTTTAAAAATAAATTTTCGATAAGAAAAAAATAGATAATAAATGCTTTTGTCCAGTTAAAATTTATGGGGGGAAACGTTTCCTTATATATGTTAATATTGGTCACGTGTACACTTCACAAAAAAGTTAAGGATATTAAATATCCTTAACTTTTAACTTTTTTGTGTAGTGTATATATGCTATACGTGACACAGTTGTCTACACTGCACCACAAAAGTTAAGGATATTCAATATCCTTAACTTTTGTGTAGTGTAAATGACAATTCTTGCTTTTATGATAACACGTCTATCTAAATCTGTGTTCTAAAATCCTTTCTTGTCCCCCAGCAGTGCTGACCTACCTTTGCTCTGGCCTCTCTTGCAGCCTCGGCTTCTGTCGCCATGGCTCTTTGCAGCATCTGGGGAAGCTTCACATCTTTTCTGCAATGACAAAGTTGAGGTGGTCCATTAAGAGAAGGAACAGCCGCTTGCTAGTATCTTCGCTTGAAAAGCCTGTGTTTATTCACAGTCGCGATAAAGGTCCTTCAACGTCTTTTCTAGAATGTTAAGAATCTTTTAGGGATGGTGCCATATATATGTGCGTACGGTACCTATATAGGGCATACGCACTTCATTATGCCTCGAAATATCTTATGCTGCGATGCAGTGTTATTTGGAATAGCACTACTAATATATAGATACAGTATAAAAAGATAAATTTTCGTTTTCTTAAAAGGTTGGCTATTGGCATTATTATTGAGACAGTTATTTTTTTTTATTTCGCCACAATATCAACCACAGGCTATACATGTCTATATCTGTCTGACATTATGCACGCACCTAGATATAACCTAACTATATTGTCTATATTGTATGGTTTATTCCTTATGGCTTATTCTTTTATTGTTACACAGGCGGGTGTTCTTACACAAATGCCAAAGTCGAGGATTTGTTATCATTAATAATGATAAGCATAATGTCCCTTGCACATCTCTTCGCAATATTTTAGTTCCAGCTACATCTATTTGGGAAATTTGACAGATCTAGTAAATGAACACTCATTGTACCAGACATAAGGTGAGAAATGCGTCCAGCTAACATGGTGGACAGTTGTTATGCGCTCTAAACCCCATATACGTAGATCATTTACTTTTGTACAGAGTCACCACGTCACGGCACTATAATGCTTTATTTACATAAAATCTGGAGATGGAATCGTCAGGGGTTATCTGCTGATTTAAGAGACAGCCAGACGGATTATTCCTTCGTGGGAAGAGTTGACGAGGTAGAATATTACGCTTATAAATGAAATTAACAGTCGACAGTCGCTGATAGAAGTAGGACGAACGGGGGAGGGGGTGTAAGAGGTCTGGCTGCTGGGGCAGACGGAAACACATCCAGCATGATATAATAGTGGAGAATTCTGCTATATGTTTGCTATTGTCGGTCCTTGGAAAATATAAGCGTGCACTGCAATTTAGTGGAAAATATAGGTAGGTATGATATTTTTTCCTGCATTAATGCCAACGGATAGAAAATAGTGAGATTGTCGCGATGGATTAGTCAAAGGGAATATCACTAATTACCCGAAACATAAAGATAAGTTTTGTCAAACAAACGTCCACAAAATGCAAGGCTATGTGTAGATATATGTGTAGACAATATACAAAGAATCTAACACCAACCATATATTGTGTGCGATCATACGTGCTTACAAAACAAAATTATTAATGCAAGTGTTCCAATCAGCAAAATGTGTAGTATAACTTAGTCCATGGCACTATGCTAGCTGCGCTTATCTGTTAATGTCGCAAAACAAACGCCAAGGAAAAAAAGTACCATTAGTATATTAAAAGTCCAAATGCTAGATTTTTTCGCACAGGGAGTAGCTTGCTTATCCTAGAGTGAAATGTTTTATTTTTTCTGTAAAAAAGGATTATTCTCATACTATGTGGCGTGAGTGCGAGGTCTTTGAAAATATTACCTCGTGTGCTCTTATCTTAACAAAATTATGCACATTCTTAACCACGTACTTTTCAATTTTTTGAAAACAACTCTAATGTTATACATAGAATTCGTGACTGATTCGAAATATTCAAAAATGCCTTCGAATGTGAAAAATGACATGAAATATAAAGGGGAAAATGTCCCCAGCCGCTAAAGCAAATCTCCCCAGCTAAAATCACATATATGGAAATATCCAGATATTTTTTAGCTAGAATTATCTCAGAAATCTCTATCACACAAACACAAATACTCTAACGTGGGCTTTAGCGTTTGTTCCTCACTCACATTTCGACTCGTTCCACTTTAACTCCCCAGGCATCGGTTGCTTCGTCAAGGATAGCCTGAAGTTAGACATCTATTGTATCACCTATGGCAGACAAACCTCAAAATAGTGGACACAAATAACAATATTTTAGTGATGGTACGCTTGTCCATTATTGACCATTTCCTTTAAAATGACACGGAAAACTGGTACAATGCCACAATAGACTATATCAAGAATGTAAGACTACAACTATACATACTAAGTTAACAATACAGTCATACTTGAGACACTCAATCATGAGTGTTGGCGTCACATGAGTGCAAACCCCGCTCATACCACAGCATGCAACATTTCGCAGATTTTTGCCATCGTTTATATAACAGACCCACTTTAGGGCTTTGTTATATAACAAATGTAACTGGGGAAATTGTGGGGATCATTTGGAGCCAGAGTGATTTGACATAGTCATTCTACATGTATTTACTAGGTGAACCATCAAGGGACATCGCTAAGAACAGAATAGGTAACACCTTTGTCGCCGCAAAAAAATTGATTAAAAATATCGAAGCCGATAGAATATTTTTCACACGAAACAAAACTGCCTAACATTTGTGGATACTATGTGATAAATTTGCTTAAATGTTGGAGCGGTCGTTTATGCCATGGGACTCGCCCGTCAATTGACAGGTACATATAAAAGTACATGTACATGTTTTGCAGCTGAATAAATTGTGTAAATAAACTGGTACGTGGAGGCACATCTAAACACACGGAGGCAAAAGCAATAACCCTTCCCATAACTTTACGCAACAAAACTGATTTTGAAGAAAAGTACTCTTATATTCTGTTATTCTGTAACTAATATTAAGTATTTGCTCACCGAAAGTGTATCAGCTATGTCAAAATATCCTTCTTTTCGGCACTAGGGCTCGCTTCTTGAGCTTCCCTTTACTCCCGGGGGCTTCGGCATAAAGGATTGAAGGAACGCAAACCCGGGAAGAGGGCTAAGCCCTTGGATAGACTCTCCTGCTTTGGTTTCAGAAAGATTTGTTTTTTTTATCTCAAAGCTATCAAAAGAGTGACATTTGGTAAGAAAGCATTTTTGTTAGCTACAAAAAGGCTTAGCCGTTTCCTGTGACACGGCCTGTGATCACATTTCACGCCATACGGAAGCAAAAGCAATAACTTTGGACAAGACGCGATAAAAATGTAGACCTGTACATTACCTCTAGCTACCGATTAAATCACACAAGTACACATTGATAATAATGGTTCCAGTTAGTGCATTCATGGAGTTAAAAAAAGTCAGTCGTGTAGGACGAGATAGTTGCATACTTCTAGAACAAATTGAAACTGCGCACTTTAACATACAAGAGGCGATCGTGGAAACATATCAAGTTAATACAAGAGGTGGTCGTATGAACACATTAATTACGTTAAATACAGGAGGTGATCGTGTGAACACGTTAACAGGTTAAATACAAAGGCGACTGTGAATCTACATCAATAATCAGTTGATGCATTCTATATAGCCAGTTGCAAACAATATACCGTTTTCTGTTTTCTGTCGTATAGACTCCAACAAAATACTAAATCTGTGAAAGATTAACGCTACATGTATAAAGCTCATTTCACTCAAGTAAAATGACCTTTTAACACATTACAAGATACAGTGTATTACCATACACTATGGGCCAAAATGGTTGTCGCACACATGATCATTTGCTATCTTTTATTCCCTGAAAACGTTCTCAATGAAAATTCATCTTATCAGCCGTTTTTGTGTTGTTTGCCTAGACAACTATATACTGAATTGTGATCAAAACAAAATCACTCCGGGGACGTGGTTGCTGCCCGTGGAGGCCAACCCCGTAATTAAGCGTTGTATATTTGTAAAAAAAAAAGGTTATTGTAAATTAAGTGCATGTTTTTGACTTGCAGAACGCTTCAGAAAAATCAGTAGAAACGAAAGTACATGTTTGAATGGAAGTGAACTGTCCTTTGCTTGTTTAATTAGTGTATATTTCACTTCACTGATCCAAATGTGTGATATGTATTGAATTGATATGTATGTGATATCTATTGAATTTTAAGATGAAATTTCCTTTCCTACATCATGAAACAAACTTTCGTCCACAAGATGTATTTCTATTGCACAGAACAGCTACAAACCGTGTGAAGAAACCTTTCTGTTCCAAATTGGACTTCTACAAATATGTGACAACCCTTTTAGCCAACAGTGTATTATAAAGCCCTTTTGGACGCAACATTTTATTTATTTCACTAACCGTTACTACATGTACATAATACTGAGCACCATGGGTTGTGTTTGGTGCACTGTGGCCACTGTAGGCTTGGCAACATACACACACACACACAAAAGAAACCCTCCACCATTCATCACTGCATCATTGTGTCGTTAGCGATCACCCGATTTGACGCCAATCTGCTTGTGTCACACTAGCATTTTTGCACGCATGCGTGCCTGACCTCGCTCTGCCAGACCGCGATCGCGGCAGGGCTGGCCCGCCTTGGCCTCTACAAATAGCAAGCATTGACTCCTGGGCACCAGAATAGGCAGATAATTATTTACCGAGGCTAAAATAACACCGTTCGGGATGGAAGTGGTGGGACAATGGGATTTTTATTCTCTGCTACGTTAGCGCTGCACATCAATAACTGTATCCCCCGCCCGTCTGTCTGACAAGATCAATGTGCCTGCCCGCAACCCCACCCCCCTCAAAAAGAAACTACCATTGCAACCACCCACCCACCCACCTCGCTTGAAGTACTAGCCCTTAACATGCGTAAATGCAGGCTTTTTTGCTGAAAGTGAAAGCTTTCGGCTAGACGGGAAGATAATAGAACAAACGTGTGTCGCCAATGCCTGGATCTCATAGGTAACTATTAATGGTAATGGTGCCAATATAATTCCTGCGTCTGTGCACGAAACAAAAAAAGGGGGGGGGGGGCATCAACAGGATCAGCGATTGCATTTAATGACATTGCCCTATTTAATTTACAGTATACAATGGTCCGGCGGCATGTTTATGTATTCAGTAACGAAATTTTATTTCGTCGCACTTAATGCCACAAACTACCCTAAAGCCACAAAACGATTAATGATTTGCTGATTTGGAGTCTAGATGGTCGGCTACGATCCACAGCTACTGTACGTAATACACCCAAAACCAGGAGTGATTGCAAAACTGCGGAACAAATCCCCGTAATGTGCTATCTGGCCCCAGCAGACCTTACCGTCATCAATCACCTACAAGTAGCGGGATATCCAGTTGATAATTATTCTGGACACACAGGATAATACTAAACAAACAGACAACCGAGGCGTCCCGCATAGCTTGACTGTCTCGCCCAAGTCCGAAATATCGATGAGGAGCTACCTTTATTTGTTTATCGTTTTTGTACCACCATATTTTCTTTTATTACAGGATAGTTACCTTAATAATATTTGCCTCTCCGTTTTTACCAGCTTAGCTTTATTATTATTACTTGGGATGGTAAAACAGAGCCCCAATCAAAACATGCCCTTCCATGTGTAAATGCTCCTCTCTGGAGAACCACGGTTGACCCCACAGTACGAAATCTTCGCACGGACGGGGTTGTCTGAAGATCGAAATCGCCCACTCTTCTAGGGATTTAGAATATCCCTGATCGGGTCAGAGCTGCAAAGCCTATCTCCTCGGGGAGGAAAAAAATATCCCTTCTTGGATTAGCAATGCCCTGGGTCTAGGGAAGCATACACAGCGGGGCTCGAAACATCGATTTGACCTCCCCAGGTTGCCATTATCCGTAAACCCAATGTGTGCTCTTAAATTATCACTGCGGCCCTGCCACCCTCCTCACATGGACTTCTGTTCATCCGGGAGACCTCGCCTTGGGCCGGAAGCCCAGCTGCCGATTGCAATAAAAATAAAAGGCCTTCGCTCGATTTCCCCGCTGTATTTGATTGTCGATACATTTTGGCGGTTAAATCAAAACTGGTTCGGGCATGATAAGCAAGCGAAAATAGTGTCTGGCTATTTGGGGCAGTTTTTACCGGCTGAGGAAACAAAAATAGAAAGCACTGAAACACCTTTAATGGTTGGATCGTGCTATGTGTCTGGGGTAGCCAATGCCATTGCAACATCATCCGTTGGCTGTTCCGCTGTGCTGGTTACATGTTTGGACGTTTATGGCGACCGTTCTGACCCGTTTCCCAAGCCCACGGAGCCTGTTGGAAGCCGAGAACGGTTCGGCCAGCTAGAAAATCGACCTGTCACTTTCAACCCCTCTCCACTAGCCCCCTGACGCTCAGCTAAAATACGGACATCGCATTCGCTTCAACACAGTGTCAAGCTGTTTGTCCTTACTACTGGCTCTGCTGGTACAGCTTTCCTCTCGAAGAAGGAAACAAAATGCCCTTTGCATTTTCAACAGCGAGGCAAACCAACATCTATATATAGCTGCAGTCCCTTGTCCTAGACCTTGCAGAACAATCCATGCAATGTACCCCAGTAGCACCATGTTCACAATCGAACCATTGGCTACGTTGTCATCCTTACTCACGAGGTCATGGTCCCCTTGGCCGTCCACCACTGTGGCACACACCACATCTCCTTACCTGCATATGGTGGCTGATTTCGTCCCGGCCACTGAGCACCTCGGTCATGGTTTTCGTGCCCAGCACGTTTCTCAGCGTGGTCTGTGCCAGCAGGCGGGTGGCCTCGTGCACGTCCTCCACGTTGGTGATGGACAGGATGGGATTACACACCCGGAAGTACACGACTGCGTCCACCTGGACCGTTACGGAATCTTTACTCAGAATCTGGAACATAGAGACAGTAGTTCAGTAGAAAAAGTGGTTCATGCTGTTGGTGTTGGAGCTCTTGGTGTTCTTCTAGCAAGAGATGCACTTTGTACCATCTGTATTGCATTCTGGCAACCGATACACTTCGTACTGTCTTTTATTCTAACGAGAGATGCATTCCGTGTCATCTGTGTGGGATTCTACATGAAGGAAGAGATGCACTGCGCACCAAACGTGTTGCATTCTGGAAACAGATCTTCGTGTCATCTGTGTTGAATTCTAACAAATGATGTACTTCTCGCCATCTTTTATTCCAGTAACTTGTCGTACTGTCTGCATTTGATACCTATCCATGTTTTATTCTAGCAACGAGTGCACTTCGACCACATGTGCTATATTATGGAAGCAGATGCACTCCATATCGCCTGTGTTTGCACTCGAGCAACAGATGCACTTCGTATTCTTTACGTTTGTTTTACTCTTTCTGGAACTACCCATGCTTGCAGATGTACCCAAACCCCTGGAGTCCCTATATAACCCTTAAGCATTTGAGTACATACATCAGTCATTTACTATATGACAATGAAGGATCACAGGCCGGTTGAGCATGTTTTGCAAACATCAATCAACCACATTATTAAAGATACCAGGGACCATTTTCTTGAAAAATCTTAAGCCCACTAGTGACCATAAGCATGGAAATGACAATGGCTACCAACTTAGGTGATTTGTGAACTTAAGTCCGTTCTAGACTTAAGATTTTTTCCAGAAACTGGACCCGTAAGCCATAGCATTGGTTTCCGTCTATTCCATCTAAGCACCAAATGGCATAAAAAGATTAACATCCGGACATTTCACCCCGAGGGGAAACTACATATATTCCAGCAAGAAACTGGCGTCAGGGGAATGATGTCATATCCGGCCTGAACAAGACGAATGCGATGAAGCAGTTTTTCGCCAGTTTGCTGTATTTTAAAGGATATTCAAGAATGACCAGTCCCATGGCATGGGAAAAACTCATCCTTGCGGTATTAAAGATTAATGCAGGCATGCAATAACATATGGAATACGCTGAAGGCTTTGGCGACAAGCAATGTACTTGGCAGTCTACCAACTCTTACACTTCATTTTAGCATCAAGGGTGGCTCTTAGACGGGATCATCATCTCTTGTTGGCTTACACATACCCGTACCAGTTAGTATAAGAATGAGAGAGTACATGTAAGCAATAAATATGCCATCAGGCGGGTTTGCAACTACCTTTATATTATGAGGATGAGCATTAATGTGGTGTGTATTGCACCCATGTGGGTATACATGTGAATATATACAGCAGTATATGACTGTCGGCTCATCCCCTGTCAGGCTTTATGTCATACCACAGTTTATTACACTCACCTCCTGTGGGGGTACATTGTATGTGACGGTACGCAGGTCAATCACTTTGATCTGATCTGTGCACGGCAGGAAAAAGAATAGACCTGGGGGAGGGAAGAAGTAAAACCTCGTTAGCTGTGTTTAAAGTAGTTGTGGAATTATTGCGAGATAAAACAACTTTTCATTTGGGTTGGGTGACAGATTCATTAGTGCAGCAGCCTCTCTCTCTCTCTCTCTCTCTCTCTCTCTCTCTCTCTCTCTCTCTCTGTGGAAGAACCACAACCACTCAGGGATTGTTATGGATTAGACTAATCTAAAGACTTGATAATATGAGAGTGAAAAAGCTACATGTAATTCAGACATTCAGTGTGCACCTTCCATTAGAATATCAAGGTTACACACGTGGAAGCAGTAAAAAGATTTCTCCCTGACAGTGTATTACAACAACACAGGAAATCTTAAGTAAACACATACCAGGGCCCTTTGCCTTGCCGAGAATCCGACCCAGCCGGAATATGACGGCTCTCTCATATTCTTGAACAATCTGCAAGGAAAGACGGTTAGTGTCAAAGCAACTGGTCACGTGATACATATGGTATCCGATATGTTCTTTTTAGGTAACCTTACAAGTTAGAAAAACTTATTTCCGTCCCGATTTAACACTATGTCTGACCTTACATAATACCTCGTTTGTCTATGGCATGAATGAAATTGTATCTTTCTGTGGTGTCACAATATTAGACAAAAACAAGGCCAAGACAATATGTCGGCGAGAGACTATGGCAAACGAAGCACATCGACAGCGAGACAGAGGAACGACCCTACATATAAAGACTGAGGATAACGAAATAATACGAAAGTATAGAATTTAAAATAACGATCATGACCATCATGGATACTGCAAGGATAATAACGACGACGATGATGATGATAATGATGATGATGATGACAAAGGACACTTCTTTGTTCCGATACCAGAGTTGCATCTGTTACACAAGGTATAATGCTACAAGTCGAGGTACATACACGTATGTCCTCGCGTGAAGGATAGGAAGCCGCATTGTGGTTCTGCTGAGGTGGCACACTCCCAAGGCTGGCCTCCAGCACCCGTAAATAGCATGTATGATTGCCGTGTACTCCGGGTGAAGGACTTGAAAATTGCCTTCTTTGATTGTAGCAGGTAGTGAAAGCTTTCCATTAGCCGTCCAATTACATGGCTTATTGCTCCACGGTTTCAAGGGCTCGGGAAAGGAGCTTACCTTGACAAAAACAGGTCACTTGACCTCTACCTGGACAAGGCTGAAGACCACCAAACCATTTACTCTTGCATCGCAAGTATTTGAAATTTGGCTGTATTCCCCTATTTTATTACAGCAAATATGTGCCTTACCTTACTGAGAGCTTTTCACAGGATAAAAATATGTATATATATAAAAGGCAAGTAAACGTATGTACGTATGTATGTCTTTTTCTTTTCTTTTCATTTATTAAGGGTAGATATCCGCCAATCTGACCCGGTAAGTATCTTTGTTTTACAGTAACACGCGGTATCTTTGAGCAAGCCTGCCCTGTGTGGCATTGCCACTAGCCTGGCGAGGTACATGCATTGCCACAATCAAAAGGATCCAAAGATCGCTCTTTAAAATATCCTTGTGAATATTACAGTGATTATTTTAAGCATATCCACCCACCAACTCTAGCTGAGCGCAGATGTAAGATCTGGAAGGGATATTTTGATAAAATTTAAAAGGATGACCCACAGTTAAGTCACTGTCCGAATAAAGAACTGTGTGATATAACATGAAACAAAATGTTTACTTCGTGCCATTGCCTGGAAGGCTCGAGTTTTAAAAATTATTTTATTCAACAAGGACTAAACAACTGTCATTCGCAACCGTGGCCTTGGCACTTTCATCTCAAAGCATGCAATCCGTACATGGAGTGTGCGTCATCGACTTGATATATTGGAGATCCCGTGTAATTTGTGTGATAGCCTCTCGGACCAAATCTACTGTTTGACTTATGTGTGACTCTTTGTCGTTTCCTTCAGCCTCTGTAGCTGTGTGATGTTATAAATCAAGCAATTGCCCATGTTCTCCAGTTTTTACGAACCCCACAGTAGCCTAAAAAATTAAGGTCTACTTAGCAGATTAGAGGATCTATACATGTATAAACTATCATGCGACATATATTGCTATATATAGCACTGAAAACATAGCTTTCAGAAATTAGTTTTCGCAGAATCCGCTTATAGAGATCATAAGAGCAGCTTCCACGAGGAAGCCATTATCACAAGTAGCAAATTACACGGGATCTCCAATATATCAAGTCGAGGACGCATATTCCACGCACGGATTGCATGCTTTGAGATGAAAGTACCAAGGCCACGGTTGCAGGAGAAATCGTTACCAGAAGCGCAGGCGTATCAAAAGTGACCTGTCAATTCGCAAGAGTAGCCTTGTTACGGCTAGATCGTGTGTGCCGGCGATGCTAGGAGACCCCTCCCAAAAAAGGGAACCCTACATCAATCAGAACGACTGCAGCAATTGTGTACTAAAAGCAACGGTGACCGACATGCTTATTTCAGGCGTCGGTCAATACAGAACAAACGTCGGGACACGAGGCCTGGATCAATCGTAAGCACAGCGTGAGGGCTGAACCGGGCTTTTAAGCAAAACATGCCAGTGATTAGACCGAAATGCAGCAGTGACACGATATACGGGGAATGCAGAAATGGGTGGAGCCGTCGCTGCTTTTTCTTGCCCTCGTCGTCGTCGTCGTCGTCGTCGTCATCATCATCATCATCATCATCATCATCATCATCATCATCATCGTAATCAAGAACATCAACGGCATCCGAACCGTCATAGGGTTATTATGATGATGGCCATGAGAAAAAAAAGAACAAAGTAACACTCAGATGTGTACCAAAAAGCGGAATATGGTGGCAAACACAACAGAGGAAAACGTGGAAATGAGACGGAATGCCTGGCCAAATGAAGTGTAACTAATTTGGGGAGGTATCTCTTAGCCTTATCTTTAATAATACAACATATCTACATATTCATTGTCACTTTACGATAGATTCACGCAATCAGACATTCCATTTATATACTCAAGATTTTGGAAACTTGGCTTCTTTCCATGCTTACGTTTAATGTTATTTATAGCGTGTTTGTCTCTTTGCAGCATAGTTTACTTCGCAGCATATCTTAACTATCTTATATATTTTATATATCTTGGATCGATTTTATGTATAACATATATCAGCATATATAAGCAGGCAAGTAAATACTATTTAAATAGAAAGTGTGAATTTAGTACATTGAAGTTCAATTTCTCAACCATTATTCAAACTATGTAATGTTGTTAGCGATAATATTATATATGAGTTATTTAATATTCATTTTGTTTTAATCATACCGATGTTAGACGTCACGATATGTCTGATAATACTAACGAATACTGGTTATATTGTAGAGCCTTGTTGTACCTAGGGTGGACTGGGAAACTAAACATAACGTGCATGCCAAAAAGACAGAAGGAATACCTACACTTACCTTAAAGCCAGGTAACAAAAACACGTGCAAAAAGGTAAACGAGGAAAAACGTTCAGTTCTCTGTGGGTACCTACCACGGCTTGCTATGGTTGCACGCCATTAAAAACACGGATAACTTTATATATAGTTATTTATTAAATTGTTAAATAACATTTTAAAGTCATATATGAAAACTATTGCGTAATTCACCCAGACAGGTGAAGGTTTCCAGGAGGTGTCTGCCCGAAATACTTTGGATCTGCCGCCAAATACTAGTAGGTGGGAACGTCGAAATAGATGTACATGTAGAATGTATTTCACTCATGTGGCAATAAAGACAATTATGACACGAGTGACTTGTTGTTATATGTGATACATATATTAAATACTGAATATTATACTTAGCAAAATATTCAAAATTTTCCGTGGTGACAGGTTACAAGAGTAGGTTAAGTAGTGTCCTTTGAAAAAACATTACGTTTACGTCTGTTTCTTTGAATCAGGTTAGATTAGGAAAAGTGCCAATGCCGGATTTGCATGGGGGAACATATGGGAAAGTTTAGCTTCCCTGCCTGAGTGAATACTACATAAGAATACATCTGGTGCCACTAAAACTAAACTTTTGTTTTAAATGAATAAAACAGCTGGTGTTAAACTAAAGATATTCCAAACACACTTAAGTGTGAACGTTGCAGTGAATTATACCCGAATAAAAGTAGCATGCGTGTGTTTAGGCTTAATTATAAATCTAAATGATGAGTAAACATAAGAATATTGAAATATATAACAGCTCCGTCTTAACACACCTACTGACGTTAATAAAGAGAAAGAGACACAAAGACAACAGGTTAATAAGAATGCCAGCCAGCCTGCCGGAATAGTTCTGTCATTCTGCCTCCCTCGTCTGTTTACTGAGGGGGATTCTTTCAGCAGACGACAGCTTTATCATCGCCAGGGATTTTGGCGGGAAAAAACTTACCTTTATACAGACGCAGAGAGAAAATGGAAAGGTGAGGACGACCAGGACCCATGCCAGGACAAGACAGCAGCCAGAACAACAGTGATGGTCCGCACTGTCGTCGTCAGCTGAGAAAAAGACAAAAACAGACACGAAATCGATAATCCAGATGTTTCCATTTGTGTTCGCGGAATGCGACACCGTGCGTGTCCTTGGGATATGCAAAACTGTACACGTGCAGTGTGTGTGTGTGTGTGTCTTGGGGGGGGGGGGGGCTTTCCTTGTTTCCATGCTGTCACTATTAATGCAAACAAAACGAAGGCGAAGGAATGGCAGAAAAAAAACTGAATTTTTATTTATGT
>JAAUYG010080039.1_pt1 | contig 13680 bp, 11 predicted proteins | sample 7278091 | NCBI WGS metagenome assembly JAAUYG01 (sample SAMN14350201, study PRJNA611818) | marine sediment metagenome | isolation source: surface marine sediment (0.6m) | place: French Polynesia: Moorea | collected 2018-08
ATTTGTACAAGCGCAAACAGTAACACGAGGACAACAGATCAGTTATCGATTTCCAGCTATGCTGTATCATCATTCCTTCACCAACCTTATCAATTGCTGTTTTTTATGCTTTGGACGGTTTGTCAATATCGCATTACACCATGGCATAAAGTCATTGCATTTCAGATACAATTACAGATCAATTCAGGCAATTTCGCAGCAACATACACATTGCCAAAAGTAACGGTATGTGATAAGTTTGTTAATGGTTATTAACTATGAACAAGTACAAGTATTGCATGCATATATTGCGATGCATACATGGCTATTAGTGTACTGGTCTCTTCATATTAAAGCGCCCAACATTCAAAACTGCAGATATTCTTTCTTCATGTACATGGAGTACCATCTTTGACTTAACACCTCTCGTAGATGGCGGAGTTCAAATGGCTCATGAGAAGGTCAAAATTGTGATGCTAAATAGCAGTAGTGTGGGGAGATCATAACTGTGATGTTATTGCAATTAATGTAGTACCATCGTTGCTCCATTGACAAACAGTAAATTACATTATCTAGCAATATTTACTTATCTAGCAATAATCATATGAGTTTCCTCACAATTCTGCTTGAACATGAAGAGGCCACAGCATATAAGAACAGAACAAAAGGCGACAGAGGAATACAAACCATTAACCTTGGTGACCCAACATTCTGTAAGAAAATACCACCACATGGGAAAACATTATACCACAACACAGCTTCTTTCTTGGTCAATGAATTTTCCCCATGCAAATATAGAAACTCATGGGACGCATTACATGAAGGACGGAGAATATCCCCTTCAGGAGGTTTGGCCTTGACTCAATTTCCATATACTGTTTCACTTAACACCTTCTGAATCCAAAGTATCTCCCACCTACAAGCACAAAGTAGAAATTCCCCAAGTGCCAATCGAAATTTAACTGCTGTGCATAATTAACGAACCAAAGAAAAAAGTACATGAAAATCTTATGGCTTAATACATAGAAAAAAAAATAATAGCCTAAACTTGTTACGAAAGGAATGTCAAAAAGAAAAATATCACAATCATTAGCACCAGTCGCACATTCTAACATTTTGAAACTTGGCGAGTCAAGGTGTTCGTAACTGTTAGCACCCATGTGAAGCTCTGGTAAGTAACCCTTACTGCATTTGTAGCTATCTGGGATGAACTATGTATATTTATAGTCTGCTGCAGTAGTTTGCCATTGTCATGATGCGATTTGGAAACATGTATAAGTGTACTATCACCCTATTACTGGCGTCACCATGCAGCTATTGTCTGAGCTTTCATAGCAACTGATAGCTCACTCATGTAAGACTGCCAGGATCTGAACTTATGGCTACTGAGGTAATTAGTAATTATAAGTTTAAGTCACCATGGCATTTCTCATTTCCTTAACAGCATAATTATATGAAAACTACTGTACAAGAAAATCGTAGGGTCCTTTACCAATAAGGTAACGGTCACTAGAAGCAGCAAATTGTACAGTGGGGTATCCATACTGGTATCTTCAAAACACAGTACTACCAGCGGCTTCCATGTAGCAATCCTGATGACACCTTACGATATGCGAGTTTAATTTAACCCCATCGCCCCTGTGGTTAACCCCATCGCCCCTGTGGTTGGCTATTTTTCCGGCAAAAACCCCTTCAACTATTCACAGTAACAACGTTCACTACTGTAGTCATCCAGGAAATCCCAGGAATACCCGGAATGTGTGACTGGGGCTTTACTACCATTATTCCACCACAACCAACAAAACAAGGACATGAACATGGTGAACAAAAAGAAAACAAGATAACACGTCTCAGTAAAAAAAAAAAATGTTGCAAACATGGACATGTTTCAGAACTGGGTTTCAGTAGAATTTTCTTGCACAATTATTATGGTACCTGGTACTAATGAATTTGAAAGATAAATTTCCCGAGTGTACTCGAGACACCAGACTGAAAGTAGGAGTGGTAAAACCACAAGAACAAAATATAATAACGTACCCATACCCTGTACTGATTTAAAAAAATATATATTGATAACTTACCACTGTGTGTTTTCCTGTGTACTTGTCAAAGTCCTTCCTAACTAGATCGGCATAAGCCAACAGCACCTGTTGTATGGTCTGGGAGAAATGAAGAGAAAGCGCTTGAATAGAACAGGAAGCAATAAAGGGCACTGCTACGTTTGCAGAAGTCTCTGATTTTTTTTGTTGAACTTTTGTGCTATTAAAATGTGGATTAGATGGCTGGAATTTTCGCAGAAACATTTGCAACATAAGTGGTTTGGTAAAATACATTGTTTATAGTTGAACAAATGTTGCCGCAGCAAACCAAACAGCATTAAACTTTCGCACAAAAAGTATTTTAATGTCAAGGTTTATAAAATTGATGAAACGTTGTACTCACGGAAATCTAACAAAATTTCCTATTGTTTTATGTTCCTTAATTGATCCAAACAAATCTCAATAGTCACATAACGGCTTTAAGCACACTTAATAATAACCTAGCGAAGGTTCATTACTTGAAAATATTGTTGTTCTGGTTACCTTTGAAAAGCGTTTCATGTAACGCTTGACAACCTCTGGATGCGGACATTCCAGTTTCTTTATGACATCGAAGCACTGACTGAGCTGTGTGAAGACATCTGTCACTGAACAGGAGAACAGCACGTGCTCGGATGCCTTCTGGAACTGTTGTTTAAAAAAAGATGATTATTATCACCTATAAAAATTGCCATTTGGATGTCATAGAAGTATGTTCAACTGTAATGTAAATCATTTTCGATTTTTATGCTAATGATGAACGTGATAGTCATTAGTCAATAGGTTACATCTCACACAATGCTAGCTCGGCTTTTAATTGATGTTCAGGTACACCTGTGAAATTACATCAGTCTTTTGGTATTTAAACTATTTTCTAACAATGTAATAAAAGTGTACAATTCAGTCAAGTCATTACACTGGCATTTTGATGTATATTTGCACTGCACATTCAGCTTAAATCTTTTTGTGCCAAGAGCTGGTTTTGTCATGTGGTGTTGCCAAGTGTAATTAAGAATACCGGGTATTATCATGTAATAATACCAGTAATAATATGTTGTTCTTAAATACCACTTTTCTTTGCTGAAGCTAGCTCAAAGTGCTTTATATATTATTACCCCTGGCAAATCAGTTACATCCATCACCTCTTCAACTCCCTGGGGAGTATACACATCCCGGGATACACATGCTTCAAAGTGCCACGGGTAATCTAAGTAATATTGCCATCACTGTCTATCACCAGGTACTCATTTATGGTGGAGTGAACCAAGGCACCATTGCTGTCAACCGTAGCTGACGCAGGATGGTTTTTGATAAGGCAACTGTCTTACGTGGAACATTAAGTAACTGGCCAGCCCAGAAAGTTCATATCTAAACTGATACATTAATACACTTACACCATCCTTTCGGTCTCTCTCATAGGCTCCATGCAAATATTCCATGGAGACGTCATCATTTTCATTGAGCCACTGCATCACGAATGGTTCAAACCATCTGGATAAGTCAGAGATAATGATTTGATTCAGATGCATTGATTTTGTACTTTTAAGCTCAAAGTTACTGCAAAGCTACTAAAATGCCACCACAAGAACAAAATGTGAAAAAAGGAGTATTTTAAGTAATGTAAATATTCAAGTTGAAATCATTATACAGATCATAGACATATTGACTTGTGTTTTTTTCCTCCGGTTTTGATCATGACCTAACTTGTGGAATGCAGTGGAGGAACTGTTGCAGAGAAAATGGAACTACTATGGGTATCTTTTTATTTCCAAAGCATGTAATGACATTTGGGAACATAACCTAGGGTGTATCACTTTTAGCAAACCCAAAAATAATAAACGTATCCAATATTGAAGTTACTTACAATGGGTACTGGGCGCATTCCCCTTTGTATGGTGGAACATCGGCAATGTACTTGTTGTACAGGAACTTGACTTTGAACAGCAGATTCATGTACTCTGTGCTCTTGCACAAGCGGGCATTGTCATGTTCTGTGGAGCAGATAACATGGTTATTAATGATGCAAAAACAAACAAAAGTTGCACTGAGTGACTCATCAACAGTGGCTTTTGGACAGCCCTTATCCACGTAACTCTGAATGATATTTATTATGTGAAATGCAGCTAACGACACTCCATTTCCTTCCATTAAGCATAAGTTTTGGATTTAGAAATTAAAGCATTTTTTTTTTTAATTGTCAGAATGCATTGTAAGCTCTGACATCTTGTACCCATGCGATATTGTTGTTGCACAATCATGATAATAGGCAGTCCTCCCCAGAATTCCACAATTCCGCGTTGTGGAAAATCACGCAGAACTGAAAATTGGACACAACACTGTGAAAAGGCCCGATATGGTGCTGCACATCATGGAATTTTCCATGGGACAGGCAGCATTTCCATTTTCTGAGTGCAGAATTTCCATTTCTGTGTAGAATTCTGGGGGTCTAGACCAACACTGTAGGTTTTGAGTGCAAAGTTTGCATTTTTTGAGTGATGAGCACAGAAATTCCATTTGCTGTGTGCAAAATTTTGGGGGTCTGAATAGGTAGCCATACATATTATCCCGACTACTGGAGATAAATACTTGGTCCGTACATTTAAGACTTAAGATATTTTTTATTAAAAATGTAGGATCGCCATTTTTTATTAAAATATAGGATCGCCATCAGTGATGAGTGGTTTTAAAATAGATGTAAGTCTTAAAATAGAGGGGTCCTAAATTGTTGAGATCACTGTATGAAGATGAATTGCGTATAACAAGTATAATAAAAGGGCTTTCTCACATTGTGCTTTACCAAATTACCATAGGTTACACCAGGACTTAATTAGAAAACCTACGTTCCAAGGCAAAATTTGTGTCTTGGGAAAAGAGGCTCCACATCATTGAGGCGCTGACTTGTCCTACATTTAACTCCTGAGGAAATCTGAAAGATAGACGAACCCACTTAATTTATCATGTCATAGCATCGGTTTAGAAAGGCTAGTACATACAATCCAACTGTTAATTATTACCAAGCCATAACCATAACTGTTCCTAAACTGGGGTATGCTCTTATACGAACATGTGCATGATGTGTACAAGTTAATTTAAAAATAAAACAAAAACATCCCTACGTATGGTCTCTTTCACATTAAACTGATAAAATAACTACAACACTCGGAGTACAATGCACATGCTGACAAGATTTTACCATAGTTTTACTGCAAATTATGGCAGCAGTCACCTGTGTTGATTTTTAACGTCATAGTATGCATTGTACAAATGACACCAAGTCATAGATAAGTTAACAATAAAGTGAAATTGAATCAGATGTATTGACCACGTAACTGTTATTTAGGTCCCCGGTTTGAGAGCTCTATCTGGATACTGATATATGGTGCTTCCTTAATTTTATTTCCAATCTAATCAGGACTATTATTAAAAAGCATTCTGCGGTATTGACTTCGACAGTTAAACAGAGTCCAAAAACAGCATACATCTGGATTAAAATTGTCATCAAAAGATAAGGTCAAAAGATAAGGCGAAATGTAAAGCGAGCGTGATCACAGTAGCTTACTGGTTGAGCACCAGCGTGTAGCTATTCCTGTCCTCCTCAATAACAGAGATTGTAAGAGCAATCAGCTTGTGCCAGAAGTCCAGGCTCTTCAGGTTCGGGCCAGGTTCTGTGCTGTCTGCCGTCTCGTTAGGGTCGGTCTGAAATTCCCGCTGGAACAACTCATAGCAGTTGTCGAAGAGGAACTGATAGGTTGACTTCATGCAAGCTTTCACACAGTCTTTCACCACGGTGCTGGCGCGGGGTGGACTCGACAACTCCTGGACCTGAAGTCACAAATTTAATGTTTCTTTGATGGCCGTATGGTTCGGCACGTGTAAAACGTATTCAACAAATAGCAGTGTTAGCAAATTTTGCATTATGAACATTACAACACTTTTCATATTCACATTGGCGCTTCAATTTTTTGACAGGTTTTGGTAGAAATACTTCCTAAAAAGAGCTCAACTTTTTGTTGTAAACAAAATGTTATTTTCGTACTTTAGGTCATGATGAATTACACATGGCAGCCAAATGCATGTTCATTTAACTAAATAACTCCCAGCCAGATTTCCCATTCTCCTATACATGTATGCTACATAGGTTGGTTGAAGAGGCCGGATGAAGGTCACAATGTGTTCACACCTTCATCCTAAAGAATGTAATGCTGGTGAGGAGGTCGACTGTGGATTTGAGATCCTGTAGGCGAGCAGGATCTGATGCAGGGAATGTGTTCTGGAACAACACAGAAACATTAAGGCTTTAGCAAACTTTCCCTAAATCTACACAAATGAAGAATAAGTGAGTCTATTAATATTTGTAACAGTTCTCTGGTTTGAATTACCAGTATGAAGATTTAAAGGTCATCTAAGTACATTATTTTTGCACAGAAATAAATTTTTAATATAAAAGATAATATGGCTGTACACAGTTTATTTCTTTAAATTAACATCTAGTACCGAGCTACATATAATTTTTTTTTTTTTAAACTTGATTTATTTTAAGAGGTTCTCGACAAGCAAGTAATTGCCCAAGGACTTTAGGCACAGAAGACCTAGTGTATGGCGGGACTCGAACCCATGATAATACATATAATATACATACATATAATACACATATACATATAATACAACAATACATATAATATTGTGTCAACTTACCCTATACACAGATAAGTCTATTCGGAGGGAGTTGTGCAATTGATCCAACAGCTTGACAAACTTTTCTTTCTGTAATTGGTTGAAAGAAGAGGACAAACATATGTACCAACATCTTTTAATGATGATTGATTTCTCATAATCTGTCAGTGGTTACTATACACATTATCCCCAAAAACTTTTCACATGTACATGTAACTCAATGCCGAAAGTCAAAACATCCCCTGCCCCCTCGAAAAAAAAAAGTTTCGCAAGGTTATTTCTATCTTCACTCTACATATTAAAAGGTTTAAATTAAATTGTGACAAGGGTCTGTGTTCCATTCCTTCCTCCCATGGGTACAGGAATGACGAGCTGCATCAGCAAAATGACAGCATGCAAATGCCCTGAAGTGCCTGTTATAATTTTCTTCATCATATGCAACCAGTTTTGATAAGAAACACAAGAAATTTTGTTCAACTTTCTATAACTTACCCCAAAGTTTGAGGCTGCAAAACGATCGCTTGCAGAAACAGCAGTAGTGGCAGTGGTATGTGCATAGAAGGCATTGATGTTGGCAAGGAGTGTACTCATAACTGCGGGGACACCGGGGGACATGTACTTGGTGGACAAACATGAGAAGTGACTGCAAAAAGAGAATGGACAAAGGTCACTACATGCATTTAATTTTCCAATTATTTATACTTAGACCAGATATAGCAAAGAAAAAAAAAGGATGATCCAAGAGGACACACAATAAACTCAGTGCACTTACGCTCTATTGCTATATTAAGTAATAAATTTGGCGCTGGACTAGAGAGTGAAAAAAAAATTGGAAACAAATTCATTAAAATTATTTAAATTTTCCATTACTTAATGCTGCACAGATAGAACAAAAAGCAGTTGACACTTGTCAGGACATGCAAAGCCAATGCTCTGAGCTTCTGCTGCAAAAGTAAAGTAAACGCAACAAAATGTTCATGTTTGTGGAATTGCTACTGAAAGTTTTGTCCACAGATCCAGTCCCTTTTATACAGACTGCTTTCAATGGCTCGAAGTGTTCTTGCAAAAAATATAATTGCCGCATTTTTCCTTCTCTTACGTCATAGCTTGGTAGATTGACTCAATCCCATATCGCATGGCAAACTCGTCAACGATTTCTTGAGCAGTGTCATCAAAGTAGGTCTTCCAAGCTTCGTCCTACGAGAAAAACATCATCACAGACCCGACATATTTTTGTGCTAATGTGGTAATTTTTACGCTCACACACAGCATTCCCATACATGTAGAAAACCCATGGTGCGTTGTCCTTGCTATTCCTATTTTTCCATCAGATAAAGCATAGTACCGGTACAATATGCCTATACCTATATCATTAGCATTAAAACAAATCGCCAGTGCAAGGTATCGACAGGCTCCATTAGCAGTCTTTCATATATTGCTGGAACACTATTTACACCATTACCCGTATTAGACAGCTAAGCCAGCATACATTATTTTTATTGCAGTTTTCAGAAAGCCCAAAAAAGTAATCCATTAAATGTAATATCCACATTATATGTACGTTTGTCATTTTATATTATCGGAAAAAAGATATAGCCCCAGTAATAGATTGATGGCATTAAAGATTGACTCTACAGTGGACCAGTCAACTACAAATGAATCCTTTTTTTCTCTTTTTACTATACAAGTTTTGGGAAATAAAGATAATCTACCTGTGATATGTAGTTTGAATACCAGTACAGTGGACCCTCTGTAATAAGGCCACCCTATTTGCCAATAAATTGTGGCCACATTAGAGAGGTGGCCTTTGGTGAGAGGAAGAAGTAATTACTTTGATGGTAGTAGCAGCAAAAATTTGTGGTCCTATTAGAGAGGGTGGCCTCTGTTTACAGTAACCACTAAGAGAAGGATCCTGTACAGGTAGATGTATTTTATTGCCAGGAAATCCCAATTACTGATGTAGCCATTAGATCGTCGGTATTTTTTCTGCATGGCGGCCGAGCGTCTTACCAACCAAGATCCATGAATTTTGCATACAACTTACCCCTTTGGCATCAGGAAGCTTCACCTGTCCACTGGCTTGTTCTGCCAGGTAATGGAACAGATTCTGAAGGCAAGGAAGGACAATGCACTTAATTAACTTCTGTCTTGATATCTACTGTAAATTCATTAATGTTTGCAAGGGATTTATTTGGCGAATTTCGCGACCATCTTTATATCGCAAAAATAAATACCCCGCAAACATAATTCATGTACCTAGATAACTAACAAGACCTGAGTTAACTGCAAATATTAATCCCCGCGAACATGGTTTTGTCTCAAAAATGCAAACATTAATCCCTGCGAACATTAATGAATTTACAGCATTTGGGCCAGCACTACCTTTAGCCACCTAGCCAAATGCTAAAAGAATTCCCATGTGGCTAAAGGATTGATTTGCTTTCAGCCACAGCAGCTAAAACCTTAAATTTCATCTCATACACAGTTATGTAGCTGACACCAATCAACCCTAAATGATAGCTGTCATTTAAGTTATTCGGATAGTAAACATGAATTTAGTCAAGTACATATACATATATGCATTATGATTAGGCTCTTGGGGTGTAAATTAATAGTCAACACCTTTTACAAACATGTTTCATAACTCAACAAACTCATTTGTGGCTAAACGAAACTCATCTTTTAGCTACAGTGGCTAGCTAGGAAAATTTTCTAGAGCTAGCCCACTATATATAATATATAGACCACTGTTAAGGGGCACTGTCTTAATGAAATAAACCACATATTTCTGACTGATGGATACACAGCTAAACCTGCCACCAGAGGGAAAAAAGTATACCTCTCTTGACAGATGGCATTAGTTGTGGTAGAAGTGTCAGTCTTCCAAGAGAGTTTTAACAGTATTAACATTTTTGCACAGTGCAGAGACTTAAAATTCACATTTACCAGATAAGGGTTATGGGTGGATTAATGCGAATATCACTTGACTATGTGAAGTAATTTATTTATTGAATCTTCTCAATGTAAGGATAACCGCAAAGCATACATATGCTGGTACATGTACATTTCTTATTATACATTTGGTGTACATACACTTGTATAAGTTACGACTATGCCGGGGCAAGGAAAAGTGGGATCTCGGAAGAACCTGGCTGATTTGATTAATAAAATCTGATCAAATCAACCTGGCCAGGATGTCAAAGAGACTATCTTTAGAGATTACCTCATGAAGACAGGTGTATTGGTCATGGTAAGGGGCAACCTTCTCTTCTCCCTTGATCTCCACAGAAATGTGAAGACGAATAGCACCAGATACAGCAGATTTGTCCGTTCGCTTTTCTGGAAGTTGAAAAACAAAAACACTACTAGCAATGTAGGCATAAACATGCATACTTTAATCCTTTGGTATTTGCATACATGTGTATTTTGTTGAGAGTTGCTATGTTGGATGCAATAAGGCTATATTAGTATGAACTATGCTTAGAAGAAGGGATGATATATGTACATGATTAATTTCTCTTCTGAAATTACAATTAGTGGTGAATGCTTCTGCAAATTGGTACACAAAACTAAATGTACATTTGGGAGGTCTATGGCATATGGGGTGATTCAGGAAATATGGATGTGTGATACAAGTACAGTGTTACATTACCTTAATTAAGGACTATCACTATTGATCTGGTATACCAAACCGTGCAGAAAAAAAGTTTGTTGAATATAAATATTAGTACCAAATATCCAATATACATGATACCTTCCATCAAAGCACATTAGGAAAGCACATAAAAAGCATCACATAGGAAAGTGCATTGGAAATGTTATTATAAGGCTTGGAATTGGTACAAAAATATTGTCTTTCTTTTTTTTTATTGATTTCCAGATGTGAAGGTATGCCTTCTTCATTTATATACATTTAAGTGCATACTACCCCCTTCAGCAATATCGAAGTGTAACTATGTATGTTGTCATGTGTCGGAACGAAAATTTCTGTCCTGGCAGCTGACACTTGCATCCCTGTTCTTTGTCTAATCACAGATATGTCTAATAAAATTGAACTAAGTAAATGTTTTTCTGTACAAGAAAATAATCAAAAAAGAAACTGCGAGAATGATCAGAAATTAAACTGAAAGATAGCAGTAACTAAAATAACATATGTACTGGTATTGCGTTGTAATAAATGCTCATAAGATTTACTAATACCGGTATATACTGTTGAAATACTAGTCAGTATGTCAGTCATCTTAGCGTTTTTTTTTTTTTTTCCTTTTTATAGTTCATTTAAATTTGTGCAGATTGTGTTCATGCAGTTTCCAGGGATAGATGCAACCAGCCATTCTGTATTTCACTTAATAACCATGGTTAATTATATACACCAGTCTCAAAAATTGAGTACGAAATGTCACAAATTAAGCCTGGGTGAATACACAACAATAAGAGTGAGTGTTTTTTACCATATCTGAAGCGGAGTATGGCTAATGCAATATGGAAACACAGAACAATAAGAGTGAGTGTTTTTTACCATATCTGAAGCGGAGTATGGTTAATGCAATATGGAAACACAGACTGAAAAGGGTCTAGGATGTTATCCAAGACAATACCTGTACATGCATCACTAGTCTACATAGATATGAATGCGCTACAATATTAAGTATAAGCATACAATCCCAACATACACATGCTCACAGTCCAGTATCTTTTTCATCCATAAAGTATGCCTCATAACCTGCAGTACAGTGAATACCTTTTTGTTTTGCAGTATATTTTGTAGCTTAAAATTTCACTAATGAAAATGTCTTGGCACCAAAGTGCTGGTGTAAACATTCAAAAGACAGACCGATGCATTTGATGTTGTTGTGCACAGTAAAAAAAAAAAACAGTCATCCAGTAATTCAATATTCCTATATGAAACTCTAATAAGTTCAGAGGAAAGTACAAATGTATGTTCAGATCTGATTAATAAAATAATTTTCTTTATTCTGATACTCCAATAACACACCACCTAACTGAAACTGGACTATGAACAAGAACTTCCCATCAAAGGCACATCTATTAACTACCACTGATCGTATTAAGCTACGAAAGTTTTGAGCAGGGTTCATGACAGACAAAAAGAACAACTCTACCACTGAACACCTCAAACACAGACCATAGAAGAAAATAAAGTAATGACATTATTTCATCTGTCTCGAGATGCGTTTCTAAGCTAGTCCACCTACTGGCAGAGAAGAAACCTTGGCTTAGTAGAGAGAAACTAACGGTTGTGTGTGTTTTCAGCTAAATCTAATAAACACAATTGGTGTCTATCTGTACACCAACACTACACTGTTTTTCAAAAGTTTAGCCAAGGTTTTTTCATATTAGAAGAGAAGACCTGAAGCTGAACCATGCCTTATATATTTACAAGAATAACTTGGCATCTTTGTTCATGGCAAACAATTAGTCATATGTATAACGAAGTCAGTGCTTCAGTCTTCTCTTGCTAGGTTAGTCTAAGTAAAAACTATAGAGGATCCAGCTCCATCAAAAGTTGCTTGAAATGTTTCCTGGCCAAAAGAGCGACAAGTATTCCGATTGGTTAGTGCAAACTGTATGAAGTCATTTTATTGGTTGGAGCTTGAATTCGAATTTAACCCAATGCTTTAGTGGAACCAGACCCAGGATGCATCAGTGCAATGAATGCAGCAGCATTGTGCCATAGTGAAAGAGATACAGGCATTTGCATGCTAAATAAATTACATCCTAACAAAAGATAGAAAGAAAGATTTTAAACATCTACTGAATGCACCAGCAGGTGGAAACACTGGAGAGTCCTTTGCATAATGCCACCAGCACTGACCTAAATTATACCATACATCCATCTCTCCGCTAAGCGTCCGGACTTCAATAATCGTCTGACCCAGAAAGTCATCTGATTCACGTGTGAACTTTGACCTCAACTTAGCCTTTAGGTCATCGTCTTCATCCCTGTATTGTTGGTGCAGTGTGCAATAACCAGGAATAATTTGTAAGTTTGTAGCTTTCTTTAAAGTCATTGTCATTCGCATTATTTATTACAGTACACACATATATTATAACCAACACCTGAAACAAAAGAAGTAAAATGTAGCCCCAATCCATGTGAGATTCCTCAAATCCTGAAAGTAACATGAGTAAAAGTGGTAAAATGTCTTCAACAGAAAGAACTGAAATTAACACAAACTCAAACGAAAATGCACAAACCTGAATAGTGATCTTGTCCAGTATGCAAAGCAGCTGAGCTTCAACCAGTGAAACAATATTAATGCCGAAACTGGCTTAAGTAGGGAAGAGGCCATGCTAACAACAGTTAGAGGGAGTGGGGGAGGGGGGAAGACAGGGACATTACTTAATATATGTACTACGCAGGTGATGTTCGCCTATTCCTTAGCAAGTTTTGTACTCCAGAACAGCGCCACAGTGGTAATTGAACACATATATCAATCTCGAAAGAGTACCTTTAGCCTTTGTTAGTGAGAATACCTCTTTTGTGTAGGGAATCTCTTGATGCCTTTAATAAAAAAATCTTGTATTTCTTATCTTTGCTTTGGCTATAACGGCACACCTTACAGCAGCTAATTTTTAGCTCTGCTTGACTATGTCAGCAGAGCTCATGGAATCGCAATTTGTCCATCGTCTGTCGTCCGTCGTCCGTCCGTCCGTCCGTGTCGCAATTATCTCTGAACTTAACGCACGGATTTCTTTCAAATATTAGTTGTGGCTTACTCTGGGCCATATGCCCAGAATGTTTTTTGATTTTTAGCTCTGCTTGACTATGTCAGCAGAGCTCATGGAATCGCAATTTGTCCGTCGTCTGTCGTCCGTCGTCCGTCGTCCGTCCGTCGTCCGTCCGTCCGTGTCGCAATTATCTCTGAACTTAACGCACGGATTTCTTTCAAATTTTAGTTGTGGCTTCCTCTAGGCTATACACTCG
>JAAUYG010041663.1_pt1 | contig 13679 bp, 8 predicted proteins | sample 7278091 | NCBI WGS metagenome assembly JAAUYG01 (sample SAMN14350201, study PRJNA611818) | marine sediment metagenome | isolation source: surface marine sediment (0.6m) | place: French Polynesia: Moorea | collected 2018-08
CACAATTGGCAAAGTGGTGACAGCAGACTGTAATAGAAGGTGATTATAGACCCTTTACCATTTGTCGTAAAAGCGTTATGACAATATTTTATTAGCTCTGCTTAACCTTGCCAGCAGAGCTTATGAGACAGGTATATGTTGGTCGCGTCCATCCGTCGTCCGTACGTAGAATTAATCATCTCTGAACCTGTTGCGCGGCGTCCGTTCAAATATTAATTGTGGGTTGCATTAGACTTTACGCACGCCAGGAATAGTAGAATGGAAGGGATGGGTCACTAGGGGGCGAAAAAAAGCGTCACAACACCTACCCGTGCTGCCATCTGACGGCAGTTAAGCGGGTTTGTTAACAATCTATTCTAATATTCCTCCTTACGCCCGTTTTTTTTTAATTATTGAAAAAAAAAAGAGTTGTCCATTGTTTTTACATTTTTGTATTTCGTTAACAGAGGACCCTATGGGGGCGAAAATTTGGGTTGCCCTTGGATAACACACCTTCAACAAATTTTAATGATGTTTTTATTTTCCTTAGTATGGGACCCCATTGCAGCCAAATTTCAAAATGCTACACCTCCTTCAACTCGCTTTTGAATTGTTGTAAACTTTTCCTGAAATTTCTTCTCAGTGGTCCTCACAAAGTTCCTATTTTGCACTTTCGAAATTTTGAGTTCTGATTTTAAGAAATTTTGTTCAAAACTCAAATTGTTATATTTATTTGTTATATTTGGGGGTCATTCGGTGCACTTGTCTCAAAATGGCCTGCAACTCGAAAATGGCAGGTCATGGGATGAAACGGATTAAAATTTTTGATTGGGGATACTGGGACAACGTATATGGAGTATCCGTGACTGCTATGAAATTGTAGGGCTCCAGTGGTTATGTGTAAAGTGCTAACCGATGAAGCAGGGCGTCAAGGCCCTGTGCCTCTTGTTAAATGTTACCTCCTCTGTTGCCTTCATACATAAATGACACACAATATACGGCAGGAAACACACGATGGCTACTATGAGGAAAGCACTTGAAGGAGTTTTTTTTACTTGCGCACATTTGGGGTTTACAGTACGTTTGGAAAATTTAAGGCCAACCATTTTCCGGTTTCGTTTCCGCGTTGTCTCAGTGGCAGGAAGTAATTTTAGTTTCCTTGTACTCAGAGCAAGTATCATATACGATTCTTTGCTCGGACCCTACGCCCTTAGTCCTACTATAGTTTTTTCAAACTGTTAGCGAATTACACATTTTGATCACAGTTTTAGTCGTCGCCGTCATCATCATCTTCATAACCACCACCATCATCATCATCATCATCATCATCATCATCACAATCATCATCATCATCTTCTTCTTCTTCTTCTTCTTCTTCTTCTTCTTCTTCTTCTGCTTCTTCTTCTTCTTCTTCTTCTTCTTCTTCTTCTTCTTCTTCTTTCAAGCATCGTGTCTACAGGTCTTAATATTGCACATAGCCCGTGCGATTTAGGCATTTCATTGTTAAAATTTTAGGGCTCAGTGATTGGTGCAGTGGTAGGGATGGGTATCGGCCTCTGGTGGGGCTTAGGCGCAATTGTTTCTGGCATACGCACGCCTCCGTTGCCGCTGAGGATAGATGGCTGTGTGACAGTGAACAACACATGGCTTGATCTATCTGCAGTCAACAATAGCTACACATCAACTGCGATGACCAGACTTAACAATACTGCTATTCCCTCTCCTACATCTGATTATCCAGCACCTCCATCTCCAAGGGAAGACCACAGGTACATAGATTAGAATAGATTAGAATAGAATAGCAAATGGGTTGGGATAGGATAGAATCAAATGGGATAGAATAAAGTAGATTAGAATACAACAACAGAGAATACAATAAAATAAAATAAAATAGAAAATGAATAGGATTGAATATAATATAATAGAATAACATAGAATAGAATAGAACAAAATAGAATAGAATAAAACTACGTCGGTACAGAGTTTCACAAAACAACATTAGCATAACTACTGACAGGGATTTATGAAATGATAGATGATATGAATGGATATGAAATGGTTTTGTCAAATGACTTTATGAAGGTGCCTGTATATCTTTTTTAACTGTATAAAATACAATAAAAACAATTACATTCATCCACAGCATATACTCTTTTAAAGCTTTCGTAATCGTCTACGGTCAAGTCATCTTTAAAACTTATCAAGGGAATTCCATAACATAGCACCCTGATGTCGTAGTGAGTTTAACCCGTATCTTGTTATTACACAGGGATGGTCACAGAGCTTTTCTGCCTTAAATAAGCCTACGTAGCCTTAAATAGTTTGTAAAAGGCATACACGTGGTTGGAGTCAGTAGCGAATATATTTCTTTCCACCAAGCGCCGTGAAACAACTAGGCCCTTTTTGAAAACTCGACAGTTTGGATACATACTTTCACAAATGCATTGATCTGATCTAGTACAATACTTTGAAACAACTTCGACAAGCACGGAAAATCACTAAAAGGCCTGTGATTCCTTTAGTCTAAGGGGTCATTCATTTTATACACCGCCACCATTTCAGCATATTTAAATGCACCTGAGACAATTTTGTATCTACACATTTGTTTATCAAAATGTTTAATGTTATTTGCTCCGACAGTACATTTAGATCTATTTTAAGAGGTTTGACAAATATTGTAATAACAAGCAGCTTTATATTTATTTTTAATAACTTGGGTCTAGAGTTTATCCACAAGCTGTAATTGGAAACTACTTTCCATACGAAATTCATCTCTAATATATTATATCACACTTGTGTGCAACTTATGCTTCACCAGGACGCCTACTGGTATATATCCTTCTAGTATCTGGTTGTGCAGTGGCTCTCAGCGCTGAGTATCTCAATACTTGTGGAACAATCAATTTGTATACATGGTTTTGTACATTCACGATAATAACTCCTTCCTTTAAATCTAGATCACCATCTGCCCCCCCCCCTCTTATTTATTGCTAGTAGTGGTTTAACGATATCCTAGAAATCTCTGCCATGTTTATCTCCTTACACCAGTCGGATAAATATTTCTCCTTATCAGACTTTCTTGATTTGTGTATACATCTGTAGAGACCCATGAATGTCAACAAACCTGATGACTGGGTTGGAGTTGGGCTATCGCAGAAGTCGACGTCATTTGAAACTTGTGTTTAAAAAAAACTAGAATAATGTTGAAAATTTGTATCCGCTCTGTGGAAATAGCGTCTCCTGATTAGCGTCAATTTCAAGTGACCTCTGAATCATTCATTTTACGGTTTTCAAAACTGCTCCGTTTAAAATATTGCTGCGTATATTCTTATATGTTGACGAAAATTAAGAAACAAAACTGCAGAATTTTACATTTCAGGAAAAAAGGAAAATTTTCAGAAATACATTGGACCAGAAGTCTAATTGCTTAATATTTGAGGTTGAACCGTGTACCCCCCCCCCCGCCACCCACCGCCAAAAAAGAAAAAAATCCAGCTTTCCTGAACTTTATTCATTTGTAAAGTATGATGGTGACCCTTTTTACGCCCCACCCTCGCCAAAAACACACAAAAAAAACACAAAAGAAAATATCGGCGGGGCGGTTGATCCCGGCTCTCGGTTCTCCATCAGCTTTGCCTGACAAAACCAAGCAAATCTAAATAAATGAATTCTTTAAAGTTACTAGTTACACAGATATCTGGGCCTATGGAACACTGTTTTCTTTTCAGTTTCGGAGTTTCGAACCTATATGAGTTTGCGCCTTCTTTGTACACAGCACTGGGTGTTATTGTAACCATGCTGGTGGGAATGCTGGCTTCAGCAATTACACGTAGGTTACGCTGCTAAATATTACTATTTAATGCATAAAGAGCGATTGTGGTCTAAGTATGTTTCTATAAATAAGGCACTTTTAGCTCTGCTTTGTGCACAGCAGAGCTGTTGTCATGCCGTCGTCCGCCTCTGTGTTGAACCCGTTTCCTCCGATACCGTCATATGAATTCACAGTTTGAGGAAAGATACTCGTCCTGCATTTCTCCATGCCATTTTTTTAGCTTGTCAAAATTTTGTTTTTTATATTATTATTACATTTGTGGGGTGTTCTACATGCGTCGTCCTTTGTCCATCATTTAACTTAGGTTTCTCCGAAATCGCTTTATGGATCCAGGCTAAATTGTATGGCAATCTATCTAATACCATATCTCCAGATTACTTTCTTATTAAAAAAAATTCATTTTTTATGATTTTTTTTTTTATTTTCGTGAAGCTGAGACCCAGTGTGGGACTACATTTCGAAGCTCTACCCCCGCACAAATGTTTTCATACAGATGATGAATTTTTGTCTCTAACATCATCAGAAATTTTACCTATTACGTTTTTTAAATTTTTGACATTTTGAATTTTAACGCTTTTTTGTTTTTCTTTATATTGTACTATATACCGAAAAAAATCAAAACATATCCCCCACTCCCCAAATAAATCTCAACCCAATCGTTTCAAATTCCTCCTGGAATTTACCCGAATCCCATAACCATCACAGAGTTACCTTTCCGATATGATTATATAAAGCCTGTAGCTGTGGTCTGGATACATGAATGATAGGTAACTTTCCACAAAATGCGTTAATCAACTTGTCAATGACAGTTCCGAGAAAACCGATTTTAAGGACAGACGACAGACGGACGACGGAAAAACGAGTCCATCGGCATGCGCCATCACAGTAACATAGTGATAAAATTGTTCCAGCTATGTGTACTGTACACGTAGCACCTGTAAATAGAGGCAATCTGCGAGTTGGGTACAATGACGTCTGTGCTCTGCCGTATTGAATGTATGGGTCTGAGCAACATCAAGAGGTTATGGCAGTTTGTTGCACCTCTTTAATCTCTTTAATGTCCCTATATCCCAGGTTCTTTTGTAACAGAAAATTTCGGCAGTGTGGAAATAAACAGTACACATTGATAAGGGTTGTATTGGACGTGGTCAAAACACCATGTACATGTATGTTCCTGAACTTTATACACGTGCAAATATTACATACCGCAGATGTTAATGCAAAGTGAATACATGTTCACTCCAGAACGATGCTGCCGTTCCAAAATGAAAGATAAGGAATCAACGCTGAATGGAAAAGCACCGCATGACACAACAATGTGAGTATTAACAAAGATACATATTTTGCGTGTTAATTTTGATGTTTAAAATGCTAAGATATACTCTATCCTATATAAAATGATTTAGTAAACTTACTGTGGTAATGGAAATATGCTATCTACAGCCTCTACCTCTGGTTACTCTGCATTATCGCAATTGCTCTTTACAATCTGATCCAGTAACACAGCTAGTAAAAAAATGCGCCCGCATATCTTGATTGAGATATTTAATATTTAATTATTCTTTTTCTAGGCCACAAACCGACGTTTCCGACTCATCTCACAGTACCCGGTTCTGAGGATATATTAAGAGAACAGTGGCTTCAAGATGGGCATTTCATATTATATTTCCTTCGTCGTATTCCAAGACATTTGCAAAGCTTGGCCGAACTGAATACTATTCATCTGTTGATGCGTTAAAATTTGTGCTACAACCCATGTGAATAAAATGAGGCTGACAATTAAGATCGCCGGAGAATTCTAAAATACTGAGCACAGAACATCAAATAATTAACCAGTCTGTGTATTCTGTTCAGTATGGAAAATGAACAAGAACTATATCTTTAATACTTTATGGTGGAAGCGTAAAACTAAAATATTAAACTCGTCTTTATATATTCTGATATTCTTGTTATTACATGTTTCGTTTTTCTCTCGTTATTCTCAAGCCCTCAACTTGTTGAATTTCTTCTCATTAACTTTGTTGGACTTGTTTGACTGTGCTGGCGGAAGGGTTTTTCATATCTTAGCCCCTGTAAACACTTTCCAATATCGCAAAACGGATTAATGCCAAAGTTTATAGCATGCATCCATTCATCGTATCTCCATACAATCGTGTTTCCTTATTGCGAAACTTTCAGTTTATATTTTTTTCATTTCTATTTCTTTTTCTCCCGGAAATGAACCTATGGGAGCTTATATACTTAAAAGCATAGGGATACAAATCCCTCGTTTATTATTTCCAAATACTCTGCATTTTCATGCCAATATTCCTTACAAACATATTCATATCTCAGATAAAGTTTAACATAGCATCACGTGGAAGAAATCGTATGACCTTATTTCTCGTTTAGAATGTGATTTGGGCCTAATTTACCCTTAAACACAAACTATATATAGGACGTACAACTGCTGTATTTGTAGATTAAGCTACAAAAAATGTCAAATGCAAGGTCATTTACTAGGCTCTGGTTTAAGGGAGCCTTTGCTCGTGTCAATAAATAATGTCAAAAGTTCACGATGATAGTAGAGGGGTACATTTGTTTGCATATGATGAGATAAGGCGCCGAGATACAGATTCAAACAGCAACAAGAGGTCTAAGGATCTTGGCGCTCTGTTTGACGCCAGCAGTAAGTACATGTACATGTAACGGTTGTAAATTTGCACAGATATTCCATAATACCAAATGATTGTACTGGATGACCAAACATGCTACCCATATACGGAGCAAGAAGCACACAAGTCCTAAACTTTGATATGTTTCGCTTCATTGTCAGCTGTTTTAGAATTACAGAGCATTTTGAGACAAATGCACTGTATAACCTTCAAATGACCTTGAACGATATGAGGTCAAACGTACCACATACATGTAGATGTTCGAGCTAGTGACCTGAGTTAAAATTTCACTCCTTTTTGCATTATGACTGGCTATTTCAAATATATATTCCCAATATAATATATATTCCCAATATTTAATTTCACGTTAGGTCACAACGTTACATTTAATCTTGGGTGTGTTTGATGCCAAGTGAAGTTCAACATTTTCAACATGTACCTAAGTGACTCTTCATAAGTCTTGTTGTGTAAACAATTAAGCGTCGACAGATTTTTTTACCTTGTGAATTCCGATAAAATGCACCCCGTTCATTCTATAGTGTATGGAATGTTTTGGAACAATGACCTATTTTTGTTTTTGAGAATGTACATTTGGTGTCAGTCCGTCATTTGGCGTTGCATTGGAGACTCATATGTTGAACACCAGTTTTGTGGTGTCTACTGAAACGTTTGAGGCAATATTTGTGACAGTGATGAAGTAAAGTCTGTTAGATTGCTTTCCTGGTTAGTAAATCGGTGGAAAGTAAATGTTGAGAAAGGGCTGATGGTTCGAATAGATAAATCAGGAAGCACCTGTTTAGCGAAGATTTGTGACACAGCCATGTGAATAACTGGTTGTTCTGTGAAGGAATTGTATCTAGACGTTTCCCCACTAGTGATGCTGTGTATTTAAAGCCATTTCAGAAGTTGTTTCGTAGCTTGAGGAAACGCGAAACCACGGAGGGAGGCTGTAAAGCTTTCCAGTGAGTGAATCACTGCAGTAGTGATTCTGAGGTCCTCTGTTAGTTGGTGATTGATGCGTGGCCTGTAAATTAGAGTCAAATCTGCCTGATAAAAAACCATTCATGTGCGAGGTCTATGAAGTTACAAGAACTGTTATTGGAGGAAAATAACTGTCTCGTTTACCAAACCGAAGTGTCAAGAACTGTAATTTAGGCATTCAGTAAAACGCAGGAATATTCAGAAGTCAACATTATTGTTATATCATACCGCACTACTTTGGATGTGAACTTGACAGTGTGTGAATATATTTGTGTACTTGTGCTGTAGTATTATTCTTCCATTAATCTTGTCATTGTTGTATTGTTTACCAAATTCCTGTATATTTTGTAATTACGACTCGATAGGTGCATTATGATAATAAGTAGTTTGACCTCCTTTTGACCTTCGGACGTTTCTTCTGGAATTGAAAACCAAAATAACCAATGAATGTGGTTACATATCCACCGTAACACGGGGAACACCTATAAAAATGTGGTTGAAAAAGAATCCTAAGTTTAGAAGAATCAAAAATCGTATTTTTGGAGAAGTTACAAGTGCACCAAATGACCCGAAAATGCCCTTTGACATTAAAAAGACAAAATTAATCTATTCCATATATGATCCACTATACTAGTACCCCTGAGTCAAAAATGTCAACCCGTTTCTCTCCACGATTAGCCATTTACAAACATATTTGCATTTTTTTTTTCATTTTAAAATTGGCTATAACTTTCTTCAAGTATAAATTTCAAAATTTCAACAAGCAACGTTTACATGGACTGTCAAAAAGAACAGATGTAAACGTTTGGCTGTAAAAGAATCCTAAGTGTAGAAGAAGCAGCACTTTGAAAATCGTATTTTCTCAAAATTCACAAGTGCACCGAATAACCTCCAAAATGACTGAAAGCTACAAGGCACAAAGTACCCCATATATGTTGAACTACGGTCCATGAGTCCCAAATTTCACTCCACTTTGCTCTACGATTACTTGTTTCACAGATAATTAAAGTACTGCTTTTCACATAGGGTACAATATGGAAATTGAAATTTTCGAAAACAGCTAGTTACAAATTGGAAAACTCAAGAGTCGCCAACAATTTTTGTGCGGACCATTGGGAGGAATATTCAGGATATATTTGAAAACTTTGCTATAATTTGTAGCAGGAGTCGTGTTTGCTAATTTTCAATCCCATTTGGGTCCAGTGTTAATGATAAATAAACAATCTTTAAAATTTCAATTTTGAAAATTTATTTCAAAAACCCCAAATGCCCTTTCCTGAGACAATTGAAGAATCAATTAAGGGGAAATTTGATAAATTTTGGCTGCAATTTGTAGAAGAAGTAGTGTTTTGAAAATTGCATCTTCGGAAAAATCGTAATTGAACCGAATGACCGGAAAATGACCTTGGAAGGTACAAGGGAAAAGGTACCCCATATATGCTGAACTACTACAATCGAGTCCCAAATTTTACTGCGTTTCGCGAATTGTAGGAGTGGTAGATCTAACTTTTATTTTATTTTTTTTTTTGCTCACATTAGGCCCCATGTTAACGAAAACGAATACAATCGCTAAAATTTCAATTTTCAACATTTAAAAAACACAAACGCAGTTTTGTGAGGGTTATTGGGAAGAAACTTCAGGAAAAGTCTGAAAACTTTCGACTGCGATTTGTAGGATGTGTAAAGTTTTGAAATCTGTGCTCCCATGGTGTCTCAGGTTTACGATGCCAAAAACAAAATGTAAAAAAGTAGAAAATTTGGTACGTTTTACAAATTCAGAACAAAATATCCGAGCATATGGCTCAGGGGGAAAACAAATTTGCCCATTGGGTGCAGATATACATACCGGTATAATTAACTTGGTGAGACGACCGACGGAATGACGGTGGACGGACGACGGACGACTTTCGATTCATGAGCTCTGCTGACATAGTTAAGCAGAGCTAAAGATATACAGGAACTTTAACTTATCACTAACATATCTATTTTGTATGGTGTGGTGAGGTCAACAGGTATCCTTGGTATAGTAGCATCTGCATCTTTTAGAATCGACCTGGTACATTTGTGGCAATTTTTCCCTGATGTGTGTTTTGTTAGCATGGCATTCGGTTAAAATAGGTCATAAAAAATCTATCAAAGAATGCAGTGAAAATGGATATGATAATTAGTTTACATGCTCATGTACTAGTACACTTGTACCCTACCTGTGCATCTTATGACAGTCCATGAGATATCGTCTAATGGCAACGCATGTTCGACTTTTAAAGGAATTGAAAATGCTGTACTTAACAAAATAACCATTGCTTGTTGATGGTTAGAGAATCGAAGTTACCTGGAGAGCGGTAACATTATTCCGTTTGGAAACGAGATAGATCAATTAAAAAGATAACTTAGAAACCGCTTTATACTATTAAAATGACGTTTTTTTATAATAAGCAGTAGTCATAGAATAATAAATGGTTAAAATAATTTCCATTTCTAGTAGAGGCACATTTTGAAGATCCGAGTGGCTCGTACTCTAGAAACGCTTTTGTCCAAACATTAATAATTAAATTATATTATTAATTCGGAACACATATTTTCTCAAATTAATGTTTTCTTTTGTATGCCTAAAGAATATTAAATGTACAGCAATTTGCATTTACAACGTGAATTGCATGAATTTCAAAGTCCTCGTTTTGAGAGGGTAGTTTAGAAATACGAAAGCATTTCGAGAAATTGAGGCCTATGGTTCTATAATCCGAAATGACAAATGCTTCTCATGTAAGCTATTAGATGCCTATTAGTGCCGCGGGCGTCCGTCGTCATCGCCGTCACGGATTTTCTCTGAAAATATTCAGAGAATGAACGCCAAATCTGGGGTGCGGGAATGATCGCTATATATAATGTCTCCGTTATCTATATGTTAGGGGGAATCTAATCACTTCAAGATAATGTCAAGTCTGATGACTCCCTGAAACGTTTCTGCAGTCATGTGGTAAATAATTTATGAACAACCGTGTTCTTCATTTTCTGATAATAAATGAGTTGCCTGTCTTGTGTGTCTTGTGTTTGTTAATGGTGCAATGATTGTCACCTGGCTGTAAACAACAAATGGTAAAGTCCTGGTCGCGGTGACCATAATACCAGAATTGGTTACACCACTCCATCGTTCGTCAAAGGCTACAGCGGTGCGTTGGGTTAACATTACTGACATACTGTATGCCATATGCTTCCGAATAAACCTACTACTGCTAAACAAACAACCCAGACTTCTTGTCTTGGTACATTTAGCTGCAGCCAGTATTTCTTACAGCGTTCAGCAAGCATACTAAGTAGCATGTCCACCACTGTCAGAGGTCATGCGAAGAACAGCAAATTGTATACTTGAACCAAATCTCTAGCCCTAATGTCAGTTATCCAATAAATATAAAGTACAATTAATATGACTACATATGCTACATATGTACATGTACTAGAGTTGGTAGATCGCGACCCCGCAATGAGGGAGGTTAGGGTGGCAATTACAGGTGTGTTCAGAGGGTAACGGCGCGTAAAGCAGGGACTGACAATGAAATGTAATTGGTATACTATACCTTTAGCCCGTCAGCAAAGCGGACACCATGTCCATGTACGGTCTGATTCTTGCCAGCGGCATAGTTCACCCGAGGCAGGATAGCTTTTCTGTACAGCATGCATTGCGAAGACAGGGCCTGGGGCTGCCTTGAAAATACCAAGCGGCAATTCGACAAGTGTTAATATCAATTGGAAGGCGTTGGGGGTGTCGGGCAATCAAGGACACCCCATAGCAAACAGTAAACTAGGAACAATGAAATGTGTTTCGCTCACTTTAGGTTGAACCGTGAATAAACCTTCGCTCTACATCTTGTGTATTGTGGGGGGAGGAAAGTTTTCACAATTTGTGTACAGCCGAAAGTGATTTGATAGTTAACAATTGTGGCTATCCAACAAGATCTAACCAGGAGCCAGGTTTGCGCTTTTGAGTATATGTACGTCCCAATACTACCTGATTGAAAGTCAAACTTTTCGAGACTCCCAAACGTGACGCTGGATATAATTTAACCGGGACTTCTATCCGATTTACTACTTCGAAAATTAAGACATAGAACAATTGACGGTAATTGATCAGGTAAGCTCTGATTAAGAAAATATATATTTTGTCTATGCGTGAATGATGCATGAGCTTAGAGGACATGTTTGTATGGCATGTTGTGTCCAAACTGCCGGTTCTACTCCACCAGGAAAAGTAATTTTCTCGACTGGGGAACATTATCTTGTTAAGCATATCTTTTCTAATCATTTGTTTTATATCGTTTTGAAAAGTTTGAAAGACCTGCTTAGGACTATTGGTTTATGTTACGGTGTTTTAGCGATTTTACATGATAAAAGGAGAAGATGTGAGAAAAGACAAACTGTGACAACTTTTGTGAAAACCTTTCCTGGAAACTTGTCATACCTGTCACGATATATTAAATGGTATTACGCTGTCTCCATGGCATCTTTACCGCAAAGTTTTTAACATAATCTACCATGTATGTCTAATGGAACCTTTTACCAAGCGCTGAAACTGATCTTTATTGGAATTTGGTAAATTTAGCAAACATAGTTAACTGATGAGGAAGTTTTCTCGTCTAAAGCCTTAGCTCAGTGCCGATATGTATGTTAATCTATGGGACCTGAACGCATACGGCGGCGTTACACTCTAGGTGCGCCCTAAAGACTAGCGTCTTCGCACGGTTCATTATTCAGATAACTGTATTCACGTTTCCACAAAGGTGATTTATAATTATTCGGTTCAACATGAATTATACCACAGTGAAACCTGTATATAAAAAACACCCTAGGAACCAATTAAATGTGGCCCTTATACGCAGGTGGTCTTTATACGTAGGTTTAATAACATTGAAAGTATATCCCTGGAAACCTGTGCAATGTGATCTATATAAGCATGTGGTCTTTATATACAGGTGGTCTTTAGAGCAGGTTTGACTGTATTATACTGCTGCGAGGCCATGCTACTGCAGATATAATTTCTCACCTATTTCATATCTGCCCAGGTATAAACCACTTCAAAATGGCAGAGTCACGTTTCCACTGGGCAGACTATCTGGTCCTAGGGATATCCCTGTTCCTATCGTGCGCTGTTGGCGTGTACTATGGCATCATGGACCAGAAGAAGAAGAGAAACACGACAGAACATTTTCTCATGGCGGGAAGAAAGATGGCAATCCTTCCTGTGTCCGTGTCGATGATTGTAAGCGTGTATTCATCCGTATCATTCCTGGCGAGTCCGGTGGAACTGTATTACTTTGGAGTGTCATATCCAACACCTGCATAGCTTTACCTTGTTGTTAGGTCAAACCATTGAGCTTGTTGTGATAAACCTTATATGCTTCCTATGAGACTGATTGAATGCCAAACGGCTCTAGAATAGAATAATTTCAGTAGGATAATATTTTATTTAAATTCGGTAAAATAAGTCAACAGATAACTTTTTACCGACAGTGAAAGGATGTACGAAATAAAATGATTGTGTTTGAAGATGGAACGCAGATGTACAATGTATAAGTGAGGTGTCTTTTTGTCATACACTCTATAGCTGCGCAAAATATGTTACATATCACAGTCTAACATATCGCATTTGCAATGAAATACACCTTACACGGCTGGAGCATGTTCCACTGCATGACTGACTACATCTCTTAAAATCTTGAGTGCGTTTTGCCTCAGGTGATGGTCTCTGCCATAGCAACTTATGCCCCGTCTCTTGCATTGGTTCAAGGTAAAAGTTTCGCATTCTAAGCGGAAAAGCGTAAGCAGTAGCAATATCGTTGTATTTTCAGCTTTATTTGAAGTAATATCCCTGGGTAAACCTACAAGTATTCGGTCGTCGCAATTAAATGTTTCATTCTCGATTGAGTAAGACAGTAAGGACACAGATATGGTTCCTATGCGCTATTTGATTTTTCTACTCAATGTGTATACAGCTCTTGTTGTTTTACATAATTGTGTGCGAAAGAATTAACTTTTATTCTGTAATTACTTAATCCTATTGCAACTCAAAGCCACGAGCGTGCTTATGTTAACCATGCCAATATTTAGTTGTAAACATAATTTGGGGTGTAATGCGTTGGCAATGGCCATGACATATATATGCATTGTTATTAATGTTGTCATTTATATTCACTATTCCATGGTTACAGCCTTAATCTCCATTGTCATCCAGGAATGTA
>JAAUYG010069859.1_pt1 | contig 13679 bp, 2 predicted proteins | sample 7278091 | NCBI WGS metagenome assembly JAAUYG01 (sample SAMN14350201, study PRJNA611818) | marine sediment metagenome | isolation source: surface marine sediment (0.6m) | place: French Polynesia: Moorea | collected 2018-08
AGGGTGGTCTTTATATATAAGTTTCACTGTAGTTCACAAATGTAAACTGGAAACAAATCCCTACGTTGCCTTTAGACTACATAAAACACAAGCTTGGCAGTTACCAGGATGTCATTCCATGTAGAAATAATCCGTTTAAAATCTTTTAAAGAATTGCACAAAAATGTAAAAGTGCAATTCGCTATAGTGGCAGGATATTCCAGTCTTGCTCACTCATACCGAATACTTTCTTGCTCCTCCTAACTTTGGGCTGATAAAGAGGTATAACTGACCTTGACCCAGATGGTATTTCTTTTACTGTGACTAGCTGCCGTAAATATTCAGGCGCCATTCCATTACTAATCTTAGCGCAAAAATCCCCTTACCTGCATTTTCTCTATCTTTTTTTGTATCAGTTACACTACAAAAAAGTCCTAAAAGTAGGGCAGAAATTAAAATGACACAGGACAAAACTTCTCCTTAGGGTTAGCCTGTCTTTTGTTGACGACATACCAGAAATCTTCCACAGTATATTTAGCTTTTTATCATCATGTTTACAATTTCGCCCTATATGCTGACCGAACAACAACTTTGTTCCGCATTAAGTCCTAAAATCCATTAAGTCCTAAAATCTGTACACACAGCTGGTTTTCCTAAGTGTTATTGGACATCACATGATCTGAAACTTCACATCACAGCTTGGCTTCGTGTCCAACACACTACCAGTTGAACTCATTGCTTATAAAATACACGAAGGTATTAATTAAGGTGGTTGCTTGTATCAAACGTTTTGACATTTCGCCTGAAAGTTCAACTCTTAAACGCATCCGGCGTGGTCGTGGAAACAGCATGGTCTTCATCTGTTCAAGTGAGTGAGTGTTATCAAAGTTTAACGGCACATCAACACCAAAAGCGTCATACCGTGCCAAAACAGGTGATGACGATTACAACGTCAATTCAAGTCGCTACAGTCTAAGCACTACACTGTGTGAGAGCATTCGCTATCAGGCCAAGTCTGAACAAAATGACCGACAAGACCTGATACCCAGGGTGGGCCACGTGGAGGCTGCTCTCTGCACCCCGGTACATGATTGTGAGCTAATACATGTGCCCATCCACTACTGGCACATATTTGAGCAGATGACAGATTTCATAAACATATTTTGTAACATGTAAAGATCTTTATGCATTCATGCTAATTTGTCTTCAGGGTGCTTCTAATGTTATTAGTCAAATAATTGTTATATATTGCATGTTTTTTTTTGCTACACAGGTTTATTTCCAACCAAAGAAACCAAATGGGCAGTTGTGTAGCACCCGGGATGTAGCAGGCCCAGGAAATGGTTTATGCATGTATGTACATGCATGTAGCACAAACAAGAAAAAACTGATGTGGCATAAAAATGGCATAATGAATTATAAGTGGTATACATGGTATAGTAAGATTAAACTGAGTAGCATGTGGCATAGTGGTGATAAGAAAGATAGATAGCTTGTACCAGCATGTATTGTAGCATATAAAACAATAAAATATAAATTGTATGTTGGTCACTTACAGAACTTATAGAGTTCCATTGTCAACATTTCATACTAAATGTTTTAGTAGCTCCTCTAATTAAGAAAATCTGAATAACTAGCACTTTATTTAAGTTTTGTATGTACATGTAGTACATTGGTATACATCAGATTTTCTGCTGTTCTTACTTGCTGTACATACATACTTCTTGTGTAATTGCAGAGGCAGCAGCTGCTCAGTGCCGACGCTAATAACCAGATGTGCAACTTTTCGACTCTTGCTTTGGCGATATCGTCATTAAGGTGACGGACCGCGTCATTATCATTGTTCTTTGCATCTAATCATTATGTCTGCCGTAGCCGCCGACTAATGCACGATTCTGTGCCGCTTTCAGTATGCTAATCATATCACGGCAAAGAAGGTGCCAAAAAAAAAAAGGTATGAAAGGGTCTATGGAAGTATACCGGTAAGGTAGGGTGATGATTTGTGTGATGTATGGATGTATGTTAACACTGATATACTGGCCAGATGACCAAGTCATTGCCTTAGGCAGACGTCTGGCTGGCTCATGGCTTTTAATGTGTGCAGCGTTTATTATGTCGTCAGGTATCCTTCATTGTAGAGAGCTTGCAAGTTGATGGACACCGCTTGGGGGATGTGTTGGAATTGTACCGTGTGGAGACTATCGGGCAAAGAGCCCCTATAATGCCATGCGTGGGTGAATCGTGACCTGATGATGAAACTATGGGAGTACTTGGTACCGTTGCTATCATGGGAATGATCTGACCCATTAGCGGATAATGGTAAGTGCAATGGCAATTAATTTTTGTTGCAGAAGAATATTGCTAAACATTGACAGCTTAATTAGCAGTAATACTTATTATAGTGTTACTAAACTTCAAAATTGTATGTTAATGGATTATCACTTTATTAGTTTGAGCTGATCAATTTGCAGTCTTTCCTCTTATACATTATCTTAATACATTGTAGATTCATAATAATGAATGTTAATTGCATGTACTGGTATGTTTATTGGTTATTTAGCCTAAAAAAAATCTCTTGTTTTTTCTTCAAATGTAAAATATTAAGCAATCCCTCGATCAGGTACTGTAACTTCTTAAAATATGAAGTCAATTTAGTTCTTGCTAACCTCAAGAATTAGCACTGTTCAGCTAAGATTTTAGTGCAATTAATTATTGGAAATGATTAAATACAGTAAAACCGTACAATTAAGACCAATCATGCTTGAGGCCAGAATGGTCTTAATTCAGGGGTGGTCTTATTGTATTGACTGAATCCAGTATCTAATTAACATCTAACATTATATGTAACCATAATTTTGTGGAACAGTATACTGTGAGGTAATCCTGAAGTGTTTGTTTGTTTTTTTTTAAAGTAGGTTCCACTGTATAGAAATACTGAAGCTGTTATTGGTATACAGTGAAACCTGTTTTGAGAGGCCACTGCCATGGCAGACCACCTGTCTTGCAGGACCGCATATTCCTGGCAGAAAGCCAGAAATGGCCTGCATTTCAGTGTAATTGAACCTAGCTCACTGAGGCAGCAAAGATGTTGAAATGTGGGTACATCATATTTGCACCAGAAAATTATGGTCTTCCAAGATAGGGGATCTCCAATGGCTGTGTGCTCCTTCAAGACAGGTTTCAGTAAGTCATCCATCTTGACTTGACCGTCTGACTTAAATTTGTGAACTTAATGTGAACTTAAACTGGATCCAACACTTACACTAAAGACAAAAAAAAATTAAATGAAATTTGCATGGAGAATATGATTCAGTATATGGTTCTACTAAAATACAATTGTACCAGTATGTCAATGCATTGTTGAGGTTGTTCAGCTTCAATACAGTGAAACCTCCATTGAGAGACCATTGTCAGGAGGATTTTTCAGGACCCAAATGACCTGATTAAATGCATGCACATTTGAAGCTATAACCAATAGCTAGTTTGAAAAAAGCAAAGCTCTCTAGCACATTAACCATGTAAAGTGATGATCTCTCAAGACAGCTTTCACTGTATGTATGTAAAACAATATATGCTCCCTGGTTTTGTGAGAGTACATGTATGTACACAGTAACTGTGAACTATACTGGCCTCCCTATGCATGCTATGGATGCTATGGTGTTGTTTTATGAGTGGTTTGCATGACCAAAACGTATCAGTCACTTATAGCTTGCCCAGTTACTTATTTTTGATATGGTACCTCGATCAAACAATGATTAACCCATTATTAGGTGCAAACTGTTTTGTGTTTTGCAGCATCTGTCACAGGTCATGGATCTGTGATCAGTCATTCATGACAGCCCGCCTTGTTTTTGATGCCCAGATTTTGTATGCTAAATCATGTAAACAATGGTCTCCATTGACACCAGTTGCATGACCAGTCACGATTTTTACATTTTTTCCAATTAACGAAGTGACAAGCACAACTTGTCATTAATTTATGGTAATTGGAGCTCACTTTGATAACTCTCTGGAATTGCTGCTGCGACTGTGCCGAAATCGCCTGGGGCAACGTTTGGCGGTCAAGGCTGTTGTTGAGTTGTACAACACAGGGAATACAAAACGATAGTGTCAAGCACTTTTGCCAGGGGTGGGGGTGGGTGGGGGTCATGGGGACAGTTCCTATAATTATAATATTCAAAATGCTACATTTACACACGCCATTTGTCACCAAAATGTGATACCTGGTTTGTCCAGTGTTGTTACGGTGGCAGTCTGCCGTTTTAAATAACGCTTATGCAGTTGTGCTCAGTCTGCCGATATACATAAGGAAACCTTGACATATGGTAGTAGTCTTCCTATATTTATCTGCTTGATGTGCACTTAAATGCATGAAAAACTTAGATATAAGTGCGTTGTAGTATAAAACTATAAATAATATGTCGCAATGTTTGTATTTATACTTGTACATGTGGCAGGAATATATTTTGTTTTGGATGCTATCATGGATATTGCCAATACGTTGTATAATCAAAAAAAAATATTTGTTCTTTTTTTTCAGATCTGGAATACCTAGTCATTGCTGTTATGTCCCCGAGGTATCGCCGCCTCGGGAGAGGTACAAGCAAGATCTGAATGGGCCAGGCAGAGAGCCGGCCAGCGGTTGACCCACACAGTCGCAGCCCAGCCAGTCTTGGCAGGAGCCAGTCACAGCGGCTCCGAACCCAGTGTGTGTCTCCAGCGACAGCAGAAAACACGCGGGAGGAAAACGATGATGCTCATTCAGAGAGCTCACAAATCATAAATTATGTGAGGAACAATAAGTTCTGGGGCCAGAGTCCGGGAGTGGACAAGGTAGGTGGAGTGTATCACAGCTACCGCGGCCGCAGACATCAGGGCCACATTAAACGGCCAAAACAATGGCTTACGGTGGCCAGCCAGAGACAATGTGATGTGTCACCTTCCAAGACTGTTACTAACGGGGACGATGACACTGTTGTCGGGGACGTACACGTAGGTAACGGTCACTGTGTGGGTAGTAGTGAAGTGGAGATAGCCGGAGGTGAGGAGGATGACGTGGAAACACTCTGCGAGGATGCCAAGCCGGCCTCCGCAGAGCCCAGTCCCAAACTGAATGGTCGTCATGCCATCTTGTCTGCCCACCTGATAAACGGTGACAGTGATAGCACCATGGAGCTAGGAATTTCAAACTATGACAGCGGCAGGCCAAATATTAAAGGCCGGGGTCACAGGCTACGCTCCAAATCCCCGGAACGACAAGTGCTAACCAGCCACTCTCAGTTAAAGAGGAATGATTCTGGCTCTCAAGCTGTAACCCCGAGTAGGGAGTTTGGACATAGGACTAAGGTTCGCCCCAGTCGGCACACTAGTGATACCTCAGTTTCTGCACAATCGGATAGCAGTGTGAACTCGCCTCGGTTACAAAACATATCCAGGGATCCAAGAGCCCGTAAAGTGAAGGTACGGGCTCCAGGAAAGTCTAAGGACAGCTCCCAGGTCAGGTTAATGGTGACCCCAGATGGAAAGCGCACCCTGGCGGACCGCTGGGGTAAAATGGTTCATGAATATGCAGATTCTTATGTGGATAATGAGCAGGATGGTAATTACAACAACTACAGTGTGAGCAAGAGCACTCCAGTGCTGTTGGACGATAATACACAGGCTGTGACTTATAACACCTATGATGGATCTAGGAAAGGTCAAAGGTCAAATAATAAAGGCTGGACTCGGTTGTCATCACTGAACAGAAAGGGAAGCGAGAAAGAGCGATCTCGTTCTGTGTCTGAGCTGCAACGGAACCTCATTTCCAGGCACCAATCACAGCAGAGCTCAGACGGCAGGGGATACCTAACCTCGGAGAGTGCCGAAACGCATTCCAGACAGGAAGTGACTGGCGCCGGCAGACACCGTCAACATGGTATTATAACGGAGAAAAACACTGGTACAAAGGATTCTGCAACCCACAGGACAGCACACAGGGAAAACATGAGGCAACAACAAGTGGCAAATTTCGACTCCCATGGGCTGGTACAGACTGCTACTGATCCCATATCACAGCATCATATAGCCATGGATACCAAAGGACATCACAGCGGTAACGTGAAATCTGAGAGCGTAGAGAGAACTGTGACTGCCACTCGGCAGCAGGTGATCCAGAGAACCCAGACGCTGCCTGTTGCCACAGGTTACGAGAACCTCCACCTGGCTAATGCTGGCTATGAGAATGTCATGTCTGATCAGATCACTGCTGAACAGCAGAGGAAGAACAGCTCGACCGCAGCACCGATAGTAACCACACAAATACATGCCACAGAAGGTTTGGATCATGGCTATGAAAACCACCACTCCCTGAACAGATCCAGTCAGCAGGCTATCCAGAAATCTTCAGAGAGTAGTGATACCAGTAAAACTCGAAGCAAGAAGATTGCTGGGTCATCTTCGGGGGATCACAAGATCAAGGAGACAACAAGAAAGAGACACTTGAAGAAGAAGGAGAGCCGTCACATTGAGGACAAGGCCGTGGATCTGATTGATGATGTCATAGAGAGAGCTATTGATTTTTTCAGCGGGCCACCGAGGCGTCGCCGGGTGAAGCAAAACGGTAAAGTGAAACAAAACGTGGTCGGGGCAAGTCATTCCTCGGTCAGTTTGCACCCTGGGGGCATAAATGTTGGCTCGGCTGATCAAAGCCAGGTACAGACCATTGTGGATCAGAGAAGCAATGTCCAGGAGAGTCACTCTGATACGGTCACCAAGCACGTACGACACCACCCACCAGGCAGATCACCGCCAAAATCTCGGCAGGCCGGGTGGGCGGTGGGTTCCATGCCAGAGCTGCAGGCCATCACATCCCATCAGGAAAATCTGGAGTCACACGAATACAGCAGTCGGGCTGCGAGAGATGAAGGCCGAGGTCGTGGTGTACGAAGGGCAGCCAGACATACACACAGAGCCATGGGAAGCCAGGACAGGCGGCAATATGGCAGTAATTATGAGTTGAGCGTCGGTCCCTTGGGAACAGATGTGGAGGAATACAATGGCGTCCTCTCCCCAGTGTCGTCAGTGTTCACAGAATCCAACAAACCTTACACCTACCATTCCTGGGATCACCGCCGTAACACGCTGTCATCGGCTGCCTCGGATAGCATGGGACAAGGCCCTAACAGCACGTTGCCTAGAGAGAGACAGCAGCACCACAAGCCAGGCTATGTCAGCGATTCTGAGTTCTCCACCACTCTGCAGATCAAATCTCAAGGCCGTGACAGCAGGAAAGAGAACATCGCCCCAGGAAACAGTGCCACATTGCCGCAGCCAGGTCGTGTGAATCCTCCTACCATCAGTAAAGGCACCGTCACTCGAGTTACATACGGATCCACAGAACCCAAGGCTAATGACCACCATGGGAAAAACTCAAAATTGGAGAACCTGAGTTTGCAATTGCATCAGAACACGCTGGAGACCCAGCAGATGGCTCTGTCAGGAAATTCTTCACCAGTCTATGGCCAGGAAGTTAAACTGCTTCGACTCGATGACACGGAGACACCAAATATGTATCACTATCAGGGAAAGGTGAAGGTCAGTGGGCCACCCTTCCCTCCACCTCTACCCCGGATGGCTCCCGCTACACTGTCTGCTACTGTTGCCTCACCCCTGGTGTCCCCCGCCAGCCGCAGCATGGATAACCTGAAGCCGAGTGGCAAGGATGGTGCCGTGATAATGGCAGGAGTGGCAGGGCAGGACAGAAACCACCCAGTTCTCACATCGCCGAACGGTGTCATTGTGTCTGAATCAGAAATGTCAAATGACATTAACCCAGATGTGAAAATGGATGCAAAGCAAGTGTTGAATTTCTACGTCTTTAATCAGCTGAAGCCGGAGCTGGAGAAGGCAACGCAAGATTACATGACGAGGGAGATCGATGCTATATTTGACCCATACAGTGATGATGACAGGGAAAGGATTCATTCAGAAAGACAAAAACGTGAACCGAGACATCATGTGAAGGATTTGCCACCCGCAGTGGAGTACGGGGATCCAATGGAGTTGGATGAGACTGATTATCGTAGAGGTACAGAGACCGAGTTAAGGGAGTATGTGATACATCACAAGCAGACGCAGACGACTGGAGATGATACTCCCACACCTCCCCCTCGCAGAAAGTCTAAGCTGGTCAGACAGAGCATTGTTCAGTCTAAGAAACCGCCCTCGCCCAAGGTAAAACACCGGGAGGTCACACATTACATCACCAGTGAGAGGGAAGTGGAGAAGCTGCCACCAGAGAGCCCTCGACAGAGTGAGAATGCTGCACAGACAGACTTCTGGGAGGAGATTCCGGTGGTGAGAACACACGCGGACACCGCCACAAGTCCACTGGTCCAGAGTGAGAGTGAGATGGAAGAGACTGGGGAAGAGGAAGTGAGAGTGGTCAGAATGGAAACAACCGTGACGAAACCGCCCACACCGCCACTAAAGAAACGGTGGAACGAAATCTCGGAGACCGTGGTCACTCAGACGCTTCCTGTGCCACACATCACAGAGATGAGGCAGATGGAAAGACATGAAGAATTTGTCAACCCGCCCACACCTCCACCTCCCTCCCCTGGTTCTGAAGCAAGGGAGATTACGATACAGAAGGAAGAACCCAAACACGGGGACTTTATGGAAACCTTAAATCGGGAATACTACCACCTCGCTGAGCCTCAGGTAGAGGAAACCTCTCAAGCATTGGAGGTTGTTCCGAAAGAAGAGGAGCAAAAAGATGAAGACTCAGAGGAGGAAATCATTGAAACTATGGTGGTGGAGGAGAAGGAACAGCGTGTTGCCATGGCGATTTTTGAAGAGGTGGAGTTTAGTTCAAAACGTACAGAAGGAGACCGAGTGGTGGACCAGGTTGGCGAGGACAGCTGGAAGATTCCGGCATTCTGGCTGCCAGATAAACACGAGGCCGTTGTGGACCGACGGAGGCAAAAAATGACACGGGTCAAAGACAAGGACTCCGGTGCGGAACACAGCAGGTTTTCTGACAAACACAGCCTGCTTCCGGCCCTGGAAATGTCCATGGATGCCATCTCAGGTAATATGAAGCCAAGAATCACCAGCGATACAGCCATGGACTCTCATCGTCACACTAGGAAAGCACCGGAACCTCCAGCTAAAAAACAGGAGGTTATTAAGGAGCTTGAAAAAGATGCTAGTAAGATTAAGGCTGTGCCCAGTATTCCAATGCAGTCATCAGAGGGAAAATCTGCACAGCGCTATCATGAGCCAGATGCCGAGATGAAAACATCTTATCAGCAGGTTGTGAATGAAGTTAAAAAGCTGGGATCAATTCCTCGATCGAAAATCAGCCTTCCCAATGTCCCCGTTCGAAACTTTTATGCAAATGAAGATGACCAGCTTCCTGAGAATCTGGAACAGTTTGATGAAGTGGTCAATAAACTGGACCAAGAGCTGCCACAGGATACAAGATCCAGAATGTCATCCACATCGGGTTCGGGCCAGCAAGGATCCAGCAAAGTCACCGTGAGAAGAACTGCTTCAAAATACGAGCCGGGGAACGTGAGTTTCGGTAAAAAGTCAGGGAAGGACTTCTTGAAGCAAGCCGAGGAATTCTACTATGATTCCTCTCCCAACTCTGCAAACGCTCCCGAGGGTGCACTACAGGCTGCTCAGACTGTGGCGCAGCAGCAACAAATAGAAACCCTGGATCCAGATCAGGTGACCCATACGAAGCAGTCTGAGCCGGTGCTGCAGACGAGAATCGTCAAGGACAAAGATGGTAATCTGATGAAAATAACTGAACTAAAGCACACCCTCACTAAGACAGTGGAGTATGACTCCCCTGATGAGAGCCGGAGAGACCAGCGCCGAAGCACCAGTGGTGGAGAAGAAATGCAGGACAATGCCTACATAGACATGAATTTGGTCGAGACAATTAGTACAAACTCCAGCCACCAGGAGGACATGACTGAGAGACATCGTCCAAACTCGGTGAAGACAAATGGATATAAAGGGCCAGAAGTCCTGGAGGAAGTCACAGTGACCAAGAAGCCTTACAGTTATGACATTTGTGAACGTTCGGTCAAAATGCATGATTTGGACAATGCAGACAATGCAAAATATCTGTATGACTCACGTACGAAAAAGCTCCAGAAAGTGATTCCAAACACAAGAGATCGTAGGTATCCTTTTGAAACAATGACAACAGCTTTATAGGGAAAATCTGACAGCTTTATAGAGAATTAAAAGACGTTCAGTTAGCTTAATGCATGAAGTTTGGGAAAATAGATGCTTACAGATCTTTTAAAATAGTTTGCTAAATGCCTACAAGCCTTTACTGTTATAGCATTTGTAGCTAAATATTGAATGTTATATCATGCATATATACTTGTATCAGACAATTAATTAGCATCTACACAACATTAATTATTGATTTAATTTGAAAAATATAGTTACATTAATATATATGGTGTGTATCTGCCATGAAGAAATTAACTATAATTACAATTGTTACTTATACACTGTTTTCTCCATTGTTAGGCTCTATGCTGTCATGACTGGACAGTACCAATTGTTTATATATTTGTGGTTGCATATATATTTGATCGACAGGGAAACCAAAACATACAATCGCTATCTTGATCTGAGCCCAGTTTCTTGAAAAATCTTAAGTACACTAGTGACCCTAAGCATGAAAAAGACAATCCCTGCTAAGGTGATTGATGAATTTAAGTTTTGCTTCTACTGACTTGAGGTGTTTCTAGCAACTGGTCCATGCTTACCAGGGTATGTACATAAACAGAACATGTATCTCAAAGTCATGTGTGTGTATTAAAGCATGAACTATTTACTGTACTTTTTCACACTCTCTTATGTACATGTACCAGGTAAGCAGCTTAATAATAACTGCTGTACATAATAGTTATTACAGATGTTAAAGTTGTTGTAGTTAGAATAGGAACACATTTAAAAAAGTGAAGTCACATGTAAATATTCATTTTCTTATGTCATGCAACGTAGCATAGCGGCTTGGTAATTTCTTTCACTCTATAATTCTGATGATTTTTTTTTATTAATTGTATTTACATATAATCAGATATTTATATTTTAAAATCTTTAAGAGACCTAAGGAATTGATTCGGGGTGCTACTTGAAACTGCAGATTTTGACAGCTGTAATTAGCTTGTGTTTTAATATCAGTAATTTATTTATTGTCCGCTCTGCCTGCATGTATCTCTTTTTATCTTTTAGCTAATGAATAAGCATAGATGCTGCACAAAGGTGAATGTCATGATATTATTATGAATCTTATAACATGCGTACACATTACCAGCTATAAGGTTAATTCTGCTAAGAAACATACTATTATTTTGATGCTGGATTTGAGTGTATCTTACCTGAAAATCCATGAATACTATGTTTTAGACTGTTAATCTTTAATTTATATGAGCTATGAGGATAGAAATTAATTTATATTTTAATTTCCAAACATCTATAGCTACTCTACTGTGACATCCATGCATGTAGCACGCTTGGTCCCTCTTTTAAAGGACACTCTCTAGAGAGGACACCCCTCTAGAAAGGACGCAATTTCTTGGCAGCAAGTGCCATGAATACATCTGATGCTCCCTCTCACCAAAGGACACCTCTCTAATAAGGGCAGAATTCTTTGGCAGAAGGGGTGTCCTCATTATGGGGAGACTACTGTATACAGTAGTCCCCGTCTAATAAGGACACCTCTTCTGCCATATAATTCAGTTCTTATAAGAGAGCAAGGTGTCCTTTGGTGAGAAGGATAGTCATTTTGGTACTGGTAGATGTATTTTTTTGTCACTATATTAATAGGGAACAGTATATCGGGTCATCCACAAGATATGACAATTTCAGGATTAATTTTTTGTATTGTCAGTATACATTATTGTTTAACAACACTAAATAAGACACTTTGTTCTGCTGATTAACAGCCTTTATGCATACAGTGAAACCTGTCTTGAGAGACCACTGCCATGAGAGACCAACTGTCTTGAAAGGCCAGATATTTTTTGCAGAAGGTTCTATATTTCAATGTAATTGAACCTGTCACCAGAGACCATCTGTCTGGAGAGACTACATTTTTATGGCCAGTGGGGTGGTCTTCCAAGAGAGGTTCTACTGTATTTTAAGCTTTCTTTATATGTCAGCATTTTTAGCACATGTATACAAAAGTTAAGCAATTCAAACAATTTTTCTTCCTGAAATGCATACCTTTCACATATCATTTCATACATATAATGACTACAGCTTTCATGTATATATAAGTCTTTGTAAAAGCCAATAAAGTGCCTTTTTTACCGAGAATGTATAATTCTTTCGACATGCCCATTATGCAACAAGGCATCCAGTGATTTGTTTTTGCTGGTATGTTATGTATCTGCCATTGTCTTTCGGAACAATGCTCGACCAAGAGAAATATCGTTTGACTCACACCATTAGCCCACCGTTGCAGGCTAATATCAAACCTACTGAGGTAGTTGGTATGAGAAAAAACTTACAGTCACCGTTTCATGCCCTGCAGCAATATATATATATATATTTATACATATATATATACCGGTACATATGATGTTGAGCAAAATGCATTAATGAGTATATCAAACGGTGGTTGGAGGATATGATATTCGGCTTACATGACACCGCAGTGCTACATGTGTAACGAATGTCTCTGTCCATAAGTTCAGGAGGACGTTCAACGATAAACATGGTGGGAGACTGCTGCCAAATTTTCGTTGACATGAACTCCCAACACGGGAAGTGTGGGTGGGAGATCATGTTCGCCTTCCCTTGGAAACTCAAAGCAGACGATGTTTGATGTTTACCAATTCCCCATGCGTAGCGGTAATATTACCTGGTACCTCCAATTTTCTGCCCGACACGCAACCTCGGCACCCTGCCCGACATAACATTAGGTCTTTTAAAGACTAGTTGGTATGATTGATAGCTCATTGTTTTGTGGTGCTCTTTTTGTTATTTCTTCTCTTCTCTGCCACGTTTTGAAACAAAATCTGGTTGTCAGAATTTATTTTTTGAGCTGTGTGCAAGTTCTCACAAAATTGTTCTTTATACAAACCTTAACATCTGGTAAGAGCATAAAACAAATGTCAACAAAGAGTTAATTTAAATAAATCCTCACTGAAAGACTTTTTATTGCTGTACGTAAATTTGACTCCCATTATTCTCCAATTTAAAACACTCCCAAAATCAATGGTAAAATATCACTGATGAAAATGGCTGTAAAAATAGACTACACAATGTATATTAATATATTACAATCGTGCATAATATGGCCTCAAATCCTTAATCAGTGTTCATACCCCCTCAAGTTTTTTTTTAACTTATATCTAATACAATCGTGCAATGGCCCAAAATCCTTCAGTGTTAATACTCCTAAGTTTTTTTTTAACTTTGAGTTTTTGCTTCAGCCTTTTTTTCTGTTGTTTTTGTTTTTGTTTTTGTTTCATTTATTTATTTTTTGTGGGGTGGGGGTGGGGTGTCTTGTTTCCTTTTGCTTTCATGCTTTCTTTTACACCAAGAGTGTATGCATTTAGCACATTGAAAGAATTTGAGGAATTTACTGATTTATTTTGGGAGTGAATGTTTTTGGACTCTGGAAACATAATTTCTGACGAAACATTCTACGCACAGAGTCAAATAATGGTGGAAAA
>JAAUYG010120387.1_pt1 | contig 13677 bp, 13 predicted proteins | sample 7278091 | NCBI WGS metagenome assembly JAAUYG01 (sample SAMN14350201, study PRJNA611818) | marine sediment metagenome | isolation source: surface marine sediment (0.6m) | place: French Polynesia: Moorea | collected 2018-08
ACCCTCTGCTCTTTTGCAGTGTAATACACATGCATGTGGTCCTTTCCTGATGACCCAGTTTTTCTTGCAAAACGAACATGACCAACGTGAATGATTCGGGTGTCGTCACCTACTTTGCTTCGTAGTCACGCAAAATGCCCACTGTTTCATTTTGCGCGAGTTTCACCAACTTCGGATTGAAATAGTGGAGACAGTTGCAAAAAAGTTCTTTCCTTTCAGAGGAAAAGCTTCTCATGAAGTCATCAAGTTTAACAAAAGATGCAGACAAATTGAAACGAAATCTGACTCTGGCCTTCATTATGCAGCAAGGAAATTAATTTGGTTTTAATCTTTCAAAAAAAGATTGTGTTTTACTTTTCAGTTTTGCAACAGTGATCCGTTGTAATCACTCTGATGAACTTGCCACAGAACATTTTCCAATTTAAGTGAAAACCAACTTTTCTTATCTTTCGTGAGCTTCACAGTTATCACCGACGAGCAGTGTGAGCAAGATACCTTTTCATGGGTTGTGATAGTTTTCTTTTTGTGCTGGAATTTTTTTCTTGTGGTTGCATTCATGCTTTGCCTTTTTGGACGCAAAAGAACCTTTGTGAAAAAGAACAATTTCAACAATTTTTTGGTCTCTGGAAACTGAGGCCAAACAACAGGTGCATCATGATGCCAACTCGACAAATCTACGGTCAGTACATGGTAAAAATTGTCAGGTGTAGCTCCAGGCTCGTTTCTCGTTTTGTTGTCTTTGTAATGCCAAAAGGTAAGACAGACTGTTCCTGTATTTGTCTCACACTTGCTCCTCATGAAGAAGTCCTTGAACACGAGATGTACAGCTTACGGCAACTTTTGGCATTGCATAAAGATGTCTGTGGCCAATGAAAGCCAGGCATTAAACTTTTATATTTCCGGGGTGACCCACAGCGCAGGTATTTTCCGTGGGGGGCACAAAAAAGTTCCTGGGCAGATTTGTGTCAGGGCGACAACAGAAAAGTATCCCAGGTTTTGCATTGTTAACTTTGTCTTAGCATTATTTATATGACCCCTGGGAATGAACAGGTCTCCAGGTGGCTTGATCTTAGACAGGCTTGAGCAGCTTTCAACTGCAGTCTGATATCACGAGAGCTTGGCACCATTGTTGTCTTCCTATGATAGCCGTCTATGTGGGCGAAGATGACTTGACTTCGTGCAGCAAAATGTCAGGATACACTCGAGATGCCCTTCGCAGAGCAATACCCGTCTGCATGCCGTCAAGATCGCGTGTGAGGGACGCAACCAAAGGACAAAAAAGAGCAACTGCTTGCGTGAAAATAACACGAAGTTCTATTTATTTTGTTGCAAAACCTGGTCCCTGGATTTTTGACAAAATCTGGAAACAGAAGTGTGCCGTTTTTATTTGAAAGCGTGTCTTTCAATTTACTCTCAAATTCTAAACAGTTCTCCAAAGATGCAGAAGAAAATGTTCCCGCAACAAAAGGGGAGACAAAAATAACCTGCTGCGATATCAGCAGCGGATTCAACTATTTTTCCAACGGGTGGTTATCAAATAGGGCTGCGATTCCATTGATGATTCCAGGAACTTTCGCAGTAGCGTTGTTTGCTTAAAATTATCAGGTGAAGCTAATCCTTTCTGACTGGCTGACTGAAAAGCCACCTTAGCGGGGTCAGGCAGCATCTCTCCGTGAGATGCTTCTCTCAGGAAAAGATGTGCAAGCAATCATGGGGAGAACATCTCTAGTCTGAGAAATGAGCGAAATGAAGAGATTCAACAGATAATCCCAAGTTCCGTTGCAGGCTTCGCAGTTCCCAACACACCTTTTTTACATTTGTGTCTGATATAAGCTCTTATTGCTATTTTTCCAGATGTCATCATTTGGAGAGCCAGTATTTGTTGTGAGTACCACTGCACAGTGAGGGGCCCACAGCTGGGAGAGAAGCAGAGCCAGGAATCAGCCCGCTGCGGAAGAAGCAAGTCCCGCGCTGCCATTGCCTTCACCGACCAAAGTTGCAGCAACGCATCCGAGAATCGCCTAAGTTGATTATCAATGGGGGAAAACGCTATTATCAACATGAACACATGTGAGAGTACACGTGGAGCCAAGATGCTACTCAACCTCTTTGTCACTGTGCCTCAACACAGCCATTACAACTATTATGACTGCTTTATGCGCCATGAAGGAGTTGCAGGCTCTTAATCAAGGTGGAAGTGATTGCTTGTGGACAGTCAGGAGGGATGTTTAAAAGCCAGATGGATACGGGCGCAAGTAGTGTCTGGCAATGGGCATTAATTAGTCGATGGGCCAGAATGGAGATCACGTTCTGAATGACATCATATTGCGCCCTATTATTACTAAAGATAAGTGCCCGTAGAATGCGGATTTAATGTGGCTAAGTACCACGGGGAACAAGAGCCATGTCTTGGGAGTGCACACTATGGAAAGTTCAGCAACAAATGAATGACTTGGTGGGCACATGTGTACATAGTTGAGGCCTCAGACTGCCATACTGTAATAATCAGACTCAAGTGGCCTGTATGATTTGAGCAGGGAACCATAGAAGAAAAAACTACTTCATTCCTGGATAAATACGACGAAATAAAGTGCTGAAGAGTGGTTTTACGCTGCTGGAAAAGCTTTTTTGCATGTCCATGGATTATCTTGAATGAGGATTTTTGAAATGTAACAAGAGTGTTATGTGACTGCTGTGAGTGAAGTTCCACCGGAAGAAGCAGTGTGAATCCAAGAAAGTTTTGCTGATGTCCAGTAGCTCCTGCGCGGCCACGTGACCCATGGAGCAGACGCCGAGTTCCGGGCGAGGATGACGTCAGCTGACCGACCGGAAGCTGCTGCTGCTGCTGCTGCTGGCGGAAGTGCTCTGACGTCACCACTGGGGACATTTGACATGGGTCTGCAAGACTTTCTTCGCGTGATGACACTTCTTCTGGCATTCACAACAGGTGAGTCTTTTGTCCATGCGCACATAACTGTAAAACTGAAAAGCAAACTTTCACATAAAAAACCTGTTTTCTTCATTCTTGCACCAAAAGCACAAAATTTTTTTTTTTCCACAAAAACCTCTGTTGTCGTGACAGATTTTTTTGGGACGAAAGTTCTGCACACAAAAAAACCTAGTGTTGGAATAACGCGTCAATTCATCTTTTGAAACTTGTCTTCAAAGCCACATCGAAAAGTCCTGTTCCTTTCTTTGCTTTTGCCGTGGCACCTCAGTCGTGTTCGCAGGGTCTGAACACAGGCCACCTTCAATTATTCATAGTGCGGAAGGCTCCATGAACATCATCGTTTGGTCGCAATCGTGGTGAAAGAAAAGGGGAAAACGCCGACTGCCTGACTTCCAATACAAGCGGTCTGCGCTCACTGCATGAGAGCAACCAAGGCAAAATAGGTCATTTCTGTTTCTAGTTTCTGCTGGGAAAAATGAATTGCTGATCTGTGGTTTGACTGTTTCACGCTGTTGCAGTTGCAGCTTCAGCTTCCAAGACAGCTGATGTGAACAATAAACTGCAAAGGAAAGTAGGAAAGACAAAAACAATTGGAGAACTCACCCCATTTGGAAAGATTACGCACACACAAACACACACACAAAAAATGCCAACATTTTTTTTTCAAGAAAAACTGAATTCTTGTTTTTCGCAGACAGTGGGTAACAAGACAGCATCCTGAACTGATCACAAGTATTTTTTTCACTGGATTCTCATCAGACACCTTCAGACCATTCTCCTGCGTGCTTTCTGCAAGTTACATGTTTCGTGTTCGCATTATCCAGAACAAAGGAACTGTTTCTGCAGGGGTTGACCCTTTGCGTGCTTGCGAATCTCGATCAGTTGCCTTCCAGGTTTGATCAGACAGGAAATGAACAGTTGCTTCTTCCTGTATGTTTGGGAGGCAGAAATGATTTACCAGACGCAGTGGTCAACCAGATGAAACGGGGACGGGCTCACTGGTCACAAGCTAGTGGTTGCCCTCCCGCGGACAAAGGGTTGGTGGCTCTGGTGGGACAAAAGCATTCTGAAAACACCGAACCAACCAGAATTGGAACATTTACTTTAATCGGTCTTTCTGGTCCAAAGCAGAAGAACAAAAGATCTATATGTTTTGAAACTGGATGAATTGCAACAATTTCCAATGACATGGTCCAATTGGTCAACTGATTGAGAGAGGTTTGTGAGAGAAGGCTTTTGCCTGCAGGATACACTGGTTTAACAACACACGAAACAGTTTCTTTGCTCTTTGCTGATTTGATTTGATGAACAAACCTGCACGATTCATTATCATTCACGTTGTTTGACATTAAGCAGGAAAGAAGTCTGCAAATTGCATGTCGGCAAACTCATCAAGTAGCCCAAGTGAGGCAATATGACACTTCTTTATTTCGCCCCACAAGCAATCAGGAAATATTACACTTCACTTTATCGCTGCCACAGAATATTTAATTACTCCTCAGAAAAGGAGAACTTGAGAATTCCTCGGCAGGTCTCCAGAGGCTGTGGATAATAAGCTGTGTTGCAAACAATGGTGAACTATAGATGAAGCGTTCATAAAGCTGATACTATCCTGGATACATATCCGTTGTGGTTTTGTTTGACATTTTATGACTGACGCAAAACGACGCAAAGTCGTAAATACAGGCCGCAAGATTTACGGAAATTCTTCATGGAAAAGAGCTTTATATCCAGAGCCCTGCAACTCGGGTTCATAATTAGAGAGAATGAAGAGCGAAGTCAGCCTGTCGGCTCAACTTGGAATTGATCACTCTGCCAAAAAGCTTTGGAGCAAGAGCTCAAAAACTCATCAAAGATTTTGTGTGGAAGCCTGTCTAAGGAAACTATCTGCTCGACGTTTAATATGCCAAGTCACAATCCAACTGAGATTGGACTCATTAAATGTTGAATCTTTGCTGATTCCAGAGTCGGTCGACCAGGCAACTAAGTCACCCGATCATTCATGAATCCTTTCTTCCCGCGTTGGTTCAATGGTAGGAAAAAATAAAATGAGACAAAGTTTGATTTTAAAAAAAAATGTCGCATTTTGTGTTTCAGGCACTCGCTTTTAGTTCCAAGTTTTCCTTAGCAAGTCGCCACTTTACTATTGCCATCTTTGAAACTGTCTGACATTTGGGATAAAACTTAATTTTGCCGTCTGCTGTGAAAGCCGGTCACCCGGCTTATAGGAGAAACCCGAGTGTTATTGAAAGCTGTCCCTCTTTCACAGGGTTGTCTTTTTGAAATCTGGCAATGCTGTACATGTAGGGCAGTTTTATTCTGCTCGCCACTCAGGATCTTCATGGAGGTCATGCCTTTAACAAAGATGTTAATTCCATTTGATTTGATGTCCTTGTAGGTTTGCCATCGAAAATGCTGTCACAGGAAATAAACGTAGATCTACACAGGTGTTTTCTTTGTTAAGGATGATGACAATATTTTTCGGACAATGGGAGCCATAAGAAGAGACTCAAGCCGGCATTCTCGATATATGTTTACTGTCCTAGTCCTGCCACGGAATCTAACTCCGGAACATTGCTTTTGAACCCCCCCCCCCAAAAAAAAAAAAACAGAAGTTCACTCTTCCTCTTTGGGTTCACTTCATTTCATGGCGAAAAACTTCATTGGTCGGCTTGGCGCTCGTTTGTGTGAACTCCGGTACGATGCCCTGTTTCAACAGCAATTACCCCGAAGCTTTGAAGCACATCTCACATCCCGCTTGCCTTGCTCCTGCAGGTGAATTGACATGTGTTTCTCGGCACATCTGAAGATGCAACGTTTGGAGATTTTAAGATGTCAGGCAAAGTCAACCGAAGTGACAGTCGGTCGCACCTGGTGTTAATGATGTGCTAAAGATGTTTCGCTTGAACACGATACGTCACCTGACATGTTGCTTTTAAGACCACTTTAGATTTTCCTTGCATCCTTGTGGCTCTGCAGTGGCGGAACCTGGCAGTCCCAGCGCAGCACGGCAAAGTCTCATTTAATTTGGCATGTACATGGAGTCGCCATTGTTCTTACGCACATGTTCCCGGAAGCCTTAAGCAGCATGTGCTTTGTTTCAGTTGGTTTAAGAGACGGAGGCAAATCATTTTGATTTCAGAGCTATCTCGAGCGGTTCATTACTTGCTTGAATTAAACGCCAATGTCTTCCATCAAAAAGGTGTATTTTGCTGCTTTGTGAAGGCACAAGAACACGTTGACATCCGAACTCGTGTGGACCGAATTCCAGACAACCAAATGTGAGACAATGAACTCCAAAAGGACACATGTTGGCACATAATTTGATCTGCAGCCCGGAAACACACGTAACACGGCATTAGTTCCACGGAACAAACAATGGAGGGCGAACACCATCTCGTGTAGTCGCCTGCAGTGTGTCTTGTGATGAATAATTATTTCCAAAATCATACAAGAATTGGCAAGAGTTTCTAATGCGCGTAATTACACGGGTAAAAGAATTGTCAACAATCAATGGTGAGTGATGATGGAGAAGCCGGGATGGATGGGCGTCTTCCATTCAGAGCTAACAGGGTCTGAAGGCGGTTAATCAGGTGATTCCTGAGTCCAGGCCTTGTAACTCAAAACGATATGTCGTAAATCATCAACTGGTGACACCATGATCAGTGTCTCCAGGGGAATGCGAGTGAAGCAGGCGCGAGCTTCTCAACAAAACAACAGCAACATTAATCTGTTGACCATTCAACAAACCACTGACCCAAAAAGGAGATTCCTACTCAAAACTCATATCTCTTGTTTTTCGTGCTCTGGAGAATAAAAATAAACAGCCTGTGTGGTCTTTCCAGTCCAGTTGTCCGGAATCATGCGTCATTGCTTTAGTAGAGTTCATTGTTCTGTCTGTGGATTCATTGTCCGTTGAGAGGAAAGCACTGTTCGCAGTGACACGGGGAATAATTCTTCCATGGTCATAAGTCTCCAGAGGCGGCAGTGAGGGGTGCATCCTCAACAGTCACCTGCATGCTGCCAAAAAGAGCTCAAGAATCTTCCTGTGGCATTGGAGAACAACATACATCTGAGTGTCAATAAACCAAGGCAAAAGCACATGTATTGTCGTCGGAGTTCCGCAACTCTGCAGTCTGGTCATTGTTTGACACCACAGATTTTGGCTCTGCAATGGAGTCTTCAAGCAGCGTTGTCCCATGCACAGAGAGAGAAGTTGTGGCGAGAGATCTCTTCTCGTCAAGACAGACGTGGTCTTCTCAATGCATTTGTATTGGGTTCCAGCAACATTTTACAGCGTTTTCTAATTCGGTCACGAAGAGAGGGATAGAAAATCTGTATTTGCGCAATTTAATTTTACGACCAGGTTCATTGGCCTATTGTGGCTCTCCGCAAAGAAAACACGAAATTGCTTTTCACCAGGTGTAAAAAGCTGCTATCACTGAAATCAGGTTAGAGGAGCTGCTCACCAGGCAAAATTCTCAAATAAGTGAAAGAAGCGGACCAAATTGAGAAAACGCATCTCCAAAACTGCAGGGAAAGGGGGCATTAGTAGGCAAAACTAGGCCAAATAAGCATAATGATTTGATTCTCGGGGCAGCTTACCTTTCAGTGAAGAATCATCACTTGTGCTCCCAACCTATCAAAGTCATCAACAAGCAACAAGCGTCATTTGCCATTTGCATCATGAATCGTCCTTGGCATTCGTTACTTGATTCAGAATCAATAAATTTCTGAGTGACAAATTTATTCAAATGAGATTAAGCTGAGGCTGAATTGTAATAAATGTCTCGGTAGTGGTAATTTTAAAACTGACCAAGGGACCCAGGGTTGACAAGCCAACTTTAAGGGGTGACATAAAGGTCAACGCAAACACGGACACTTGGGTGAAAATTGAATCCGGTTGTCGTGGCAAACAGAAGCATCTTCAATTTGTCGCGGTCATCAGGAAAGCCCACAGTATCCATCACTATGGTAACAGAGACTTCTGATGGAAAATGACGGCAGCAATTAGACTGTCACAGTTTCAGTTCGCCATCAAGTCCCCACCAAACACAACGCAATAAAACTCGGTGCACCAGACTGGAAAGAATTCTCCGTTTATGTGCACTTTAGCAGCTAACGTTTTTGAAATTAGATCATCTGCAGGTGTTCTTTGTCAAGCATTGGGCATGTTGCTGAACAATGGACAACCAGGACCTTCCATTCTGACCAACTTTACAAACCAGACAGTCTTTCGCATCAGCTGACCAAAAGGCTGTCGAGAATAAGGTTTCACTGCCCGGCCAGAATGGCGGATGGCACCACATATCTTGCGGCTCTGTTCTCATCAGAAGAAAACGAAGTAGATCTACATTAAAACAGGACGACACATGCAACCAACGCATTTATTTGTCTTCTTGTTCACATTTGGTGGAGAAGGTTGAAATTGGTTTTGTGACAATGATTATTTGCAGGCATCTCCACCTCACTCACAAAAACAGATTTGGAGGGGGTTGTTGGTTGCGAATTTCTTTTCAAAGCTTACTGAGTGCAGCAGTAACTCTTCGTCCTCCTTCACCTCAGGAAAAGGTGATTCTGCAACAAATGTAATGTTGCAACTGTTCTTTGCGAGTACTTTGAGACTATTACCAGGGTCACACCTGATTATGACCCAGTCCTAGGACCGAGCGCCTATGCGTGTATCTGACGCGCAGTTCCTTCACAGACCCGTGGCTTCATGGCAACCTGCTCTTTTCTCCTTTTTTCACATTGGTCTGCTTCGTTGCCTTGTTGCCCAGAAGACGTTTTCACACCGAAAGCAATCAGACTTCATTGTTGTGCAAAGCTCGTTTCCCACTTTTGACCAAAAATCATTCAGGCACGAGCTGTTGTAAATGTGCTGCTGGCGTTGCGACAGCTTCAGAGAACAAGTTGCCTCCCCGCAAGTCGGATGCTGGGGCAGAGACAGCTTCACTTATTCGTGTCATTTAAAGATCACTCCCAGATTACGTATCTCCCTCCAGTGTGACAAATGGGAAAATACCTAGTGAAGCTGACTAAATGCTCTCCCTGATTGCATTTTAGAATTTACATAGATCCGGCTGCTTGCTTTGGTTCTCTTGATTTCTGTTGCCGTTTCTTCGCTGATCACCCTCGGCACATCTGCATTTTCTTTCTTGTAATTCAGGTGGATCTGGCTTTGACTCCTGTGCTCTCAAACGTTGTTGTGCCAGGGAACAAGAACCACTGACATGTTTCAGTCGAAGGACTGAAGGTTGACACCAAAACAAGATGCTTTGGACAGAGAAGTGGTTGGGACACTTTCTACTTTGCAACCAACATCTTTTCATCTGTTGTCCTTCTCCTGAAACAAGCGTCAGACGGTTCCAAGTGGTCCTGGGTCCTGGATCTGTTTGTTGCCCTTTTCCCCTGTGTCTGCACCTGCAGTAAATTTGACAGACAGTGAGAAATGTCTGGGTGATTTTATCTTGAGATGCTCTGTTTAGAGGCTGCAGCAAAAATCTGAATTTCCTTTGGCAGGTGAATGAGCAATCATTTTTGCTGAGGGTCGTTTCTGTTCTGCATGAAGTTATTGCCTGCATGAGTTGTGTAAGTGCATTTGCTGGGAGTTTGATGAAAGCAGCGGGGAATGAGAGGCACATGTAGAAATGGTTCTTGAGACAATCCAGACCTCAAAATTCTTGAATTATGTCTGACAGCACCCCAAGTGAAAATCGCAGTGGATTTCTACATGCCGGATGATGTCGTCTGTCTTTGAAAGATGCGACTCTGGCAAATTGCTGTGAAATAACCTGGACTTCCCGTGCATGATATCAAGTCAAGAGACTTTTCATCTGAAATCAGAAGCAGCAGGGTCTGCATTTTATTTTTTCAAAGTGAATTTGGCATTTCTTCAGAAATCGGATTAGCCCAGGACTGATGAGCCTTCTTTACCCATCTTTGTTATCGTCGTGTTTTCCCCAAAAATCTAATTCGGGTGTTTCATTCAGCTAATTGTAATGCCTGAATCTCGGGGTGGATAATTACAACTTCTTGGTGATGCTACATTTCTCCTTGCGTGAGGAGTAGTTCCCGAGGCAAAGTTTCCTTTCCTGGGCGTCCAACCAAATGAGGCGTCCCCCGACAGGTCCGACAGAATCTGCATTCTGGAAGTTTTTCTGTTGGCATTTCTCGACCAGAATGGACGCGGAAAAATCCTAATTCACCCTCAAAAGACTTGTGCACAAAATTAGCTTGACAGGACGCCATCATACACTGAAGGCGTTTCACATCAAGGCGTTGTGCTCACATTGTCCAAGGCGTTTTGCTTTTTGTGCAGGGATAACGCATCGTTTCCAATGGGTTGGAAAATTACCAACGTGCGCTGAATTTTGGGCCCGCCAGAGTTGGTCTTTTGGTGTAAAATTCCTTCTGTTACGCACATTCCAAGTCAAAACGAACATCCCCGTGCTGGAAGAGACAACTGGCTCTGGCATGGTCAGAATCCAAGTCCAAGACCCTGTGCGCCGCCGGTGCTTCTCCATAGGTTCGACATGTAGGGAGAACGGATGATATTTGGTTGCTCGTTTTTTTTTACCAAGGGAGTTCTGGCAGCAATATCTAGGCAATTGGAGACAACAAGATGAAAGAATTGTTAGAAATGAATGTCAATTCATTTGTCAATCGTCCATTTTTGCTTATATGTCTGGTTACATACCCAGGGCTAAATTTGTGTGAGGTCAGACACAGGAGAACAAAAGGAAATCGTATACTCTGCAGGACTGGTCCCTTTCGATATTTTTGCTGACTTCGTTCCTTCACGAAGCCAGTTTGGAGGAGTCACTGGTTTTCTGTGGAATTAACGCCTTAACGCCTTTCTTCAGAAACCAGCCGCAGGTTGCAAAGGTCTGAGCTTGCCTGGCCAAAATCAGCCGCTCTATTTCAGGCTGTGCGGCTGAAAGCGGAGAGGCCCTCAGGAGTCATGCTTCTGTGGATGGATCCCCTCGACAGTTTTCTGGAGCATGGCAGTGCATGCGGCCTCGACGAAGCGGAGTGTCATGGTTTCTTCAGTTTTCGCTCTTCTTATTTTGCAACGTCTCTGGAGTGCGGCCCTGAGGCGTCGATGATTGAAGCAGCTCTCATTCTGTCATTTGGAGAAAACCACCTCAGATTCTAAAATTTGCCTGGGACACTTTTCAACTTTTATTGCGCAAATTTTGCTCAAGAGGCCAATTCATGTTTCAAACGTTGAAACGCTGAGGGAGCTGTGTGGAGTGATTTTAGAGGCATTCTGCTGCAAAAGTGGCGCGGCGAGAGAGGCCTGTAATTACCACACATGATTCCATTTAGAATTGTGTTACATGGGAAGCTACGGGTGACAGTCTGCCTCGCACAAATGGCATTTAGTGTCAGGTAATGCAGTACTTACTCGTGAAGGGTTTCACAAGCTCTCGCAGCCCTCAGAGGATTTTGTCGCATTCATTTAATTTCTGCATCTTGCTTGTCCCAAATGACACTGGCAAAAGCATTAAGTCAGGCTCTCTCTCTCTCTCCATTTGGAGAGGAGGGAAGGTAAAACATGACCACTGGCAGTGAGTATACTATAGTGTTCAGAAGCGCGTTATGAACTTTGGACACTCCGCCTCGTGTTGTTGGTGATTATGTGCAGGTGCAGGGCTGCAGGCTGCAAGATTAATTGGAATGGGAAGATAAATGATATTCCGATTATCATGCAACTGTAATTCTTTGTACCTGAGTGACACTGCGACATAAATCACGCGTTCGAGTGCTTTATCCAATTAGAAGCCCGAATGTCATGCAATTTCCTCATTCCAAATATCCAATGAAAAGAAAAAATTTTAAAGCCACTTTGTTGTCAGAATGTCATACTTGTTGCACTGGTCGTGTGCAAGTTATGTTCCATGCACCACGATGCTCTTTTGGCATAAGACTCACTTGAAGGATCATTGAAGTGCTCTGGAAAAAGGAGAGGGCGTGAATCTGGTCATGACTGCTGCGTCTGCATTTTTGCTCCAGCAAAAACTGGATAAAAAACCTTGGATGTGGGTGATTGTGTTTCAATTTGCGTCACTACCCTCGATCTTCGAGACTTGTTCCTTTCCGATGCTGATGCTTTGTGCTTCACAAACACGAAGCTCCAACCTCAGGTCAGGCATGTGAAATTGCCAAGACATCGCATCGGAACTGTGGTCAAGTACAGGTGGGTCCCGGGTTATTCGAATATATATATGGAAAATCCGAATTCCCAGGGAACTCAGTCCTATGTAAAATGCACTCCTATTTTGGCATTGCTAATCTGCTCGCTTAATTTGAACATCAGTTTATCCGAAAGAAAATCACTTGGTGTTGCATTTTTGGATTAGGCCGGAGGTACCTGTAAGATGACCCAGTTGTGAGCGAATGTCTATTGTTTTCAAAATACTGAGAAAAGGGCCCAAAGAAGAGTTGCGGTGCAGAAAATACAGGCCATGCGAACCACCGTTGTGTGAATCAGCTTCATGCACTGAAGGGCGGGTGAATTCCTTCTGGAACAGTGGTCGTTTTGATTGTATCCCTGCAAGGCCATGAAAGCTTGATTGTATTTGTTCTCAATCAGCCATTGTCAATCAGTTGTAGACAGCAAGAGCAGATCAGATCTGTCTGACTCTCCCTGCAGCTTGAAGCAATCCTTTTCCAGAGTTCTTTTCATCTGTTTGTAACTACATCTGTGCACTGATGTGAAAAATGCCTTCGTTTTGGTTTTCAATTCCCACAAAACCAAAGGTTGCCTTGAAACTTGCCTGAGCAATTGCCTCATGAGATTTTTCCAGTGCTGCCTCTGAGAGGCATCAACAATGGCAGACACAAATGCTTTTTGTGTTTTGCAGGAAATTAATAGAAACCATGTAACTTCTCAGTGGATAAATGCAAAGGCATCCGATTACTTTGGACTAATCTTGAGCGAATTCCAAGAACCTACAGCTCTCGTTTCAAGGAGACGCAAGTGGAAAACGCTTGCATTCTCCTGAAATCCAGTAACACCAGGCTGGAACCTAATGAGGCCAAATTAGGTTCGTTTGTTCTCTCCAGCTGCTGAAAAGGCCATTGCTACATGTGCTTACGGTATTTGCACCACTTCTTTACAATTCAGGTTTGAAGTGGTCACTATTAAAGAGAATTCAGCAGCTTGTTGCTGGTGATTGTAGTGATGTCAGTTGTTCACCTCTGTGTCGAAGAATAGATTTGCTCCGCCGTAAATTCGGTTCAGCAGTTTTCTTGATGCCACACGAGGAATTGCTGTAACCAAACGGTCTTCTGAATACATGACTGGCATTCAACTTGCGGAAATTGTTCCTTCATTTCAAAAGTTTCTTTTTGCTGACTGCATGGTGAGCACTTATCCCAGAAAGAGTGCACAAGGAGACGCAAATGGTTAAAGTGGTCCGGCTTGCTTGTATCGAATCAGTTCTTTCCAACTGATTCCTGTCGATTTTACAGTCCTTCGAATTGTGCAGGTCTCTTTGCATTGTGGAGACGGAGAACATTTTTGGAGTTTTGTTCGAATTGTGGGGGGGGTTAAAATTAGCCACACGAATAAGGCGGAGATCACTGTACCATTTAATCACCCATATCCTCAATGACCAGTGCGCGGGGCAGCAGACTGGACTGGTAACCTGAGGGACTGCGGTCACCACTGCACAATCTGTATCGAAACAAGCATTTTGAATGATGTGGGGATCACTGTA
>JAAUYG010224321.1_pt1 | contig 13677 bp, 7 predicted proteins | sample 7278091 | NCBI WGS metagenome assembly JAAUYG01 (sample SAMN14350201, study PRJNA611818) | marine sediment metagenome | isolation source: surface marine sediment (0.6m) | place: French Polynesia: Moorea | collected 2018-08
TGCATCTGTGCAAGATGACATTTGGTGGACAGCAGCTGTGTACCAGTTGTGTAAGTGAACTCGACCTGAAGTAATTACATAAGATGCCTTGTGATCAGGTGACTTGGGGGGGGGGGGGGGGGAAGGCGGGAAAGGAGGGGGGGACTCCAATAACTTCTGCAAGAGGGCCACTGGCTGCACAAGACAGCCACAGTGGCTGTAGACAGGCAGAGCACATGAAATGAACTGTGCAATTTACATGCCCTCTGTAAATAATGCCTCTACTGTTTAATGACCAACAAGAATATTTACAGCGGATATGAAGGAAATTCAGATATAACTGCTGCTGTAGTGAAAGGAACAAACTAAAGTTGATCCATTTGGCAAAAGGTATCAAAAGAAATAGCACCTTACACAGATAGGAATATACATGTATTGCTCATCTCTCTCAAATCTTGCTTATAATAGGCCAATAAAAACAGTTGTCTTCACCACGGGCACCTATTAAGTATTTACACAATGTACCCACAAAAAAGTGGCGTTCAGAATCGAAGTTTATAAATGCATTTATACTGAAATAATTAGGAATTGGGTATTCTTAAAACAGAGGTATCTTAAATTGTATGGATCACAGTACTGTCATAACTCATTATCATGTCCTTGTAGAAGTCTTAAATAGATTTTAATTCATATTCAATACTTTCAAGTTGTTAACCCATAAAGATAATTATTTGAAACCAAATAGAAGCCTGCACATTAGGAGGAAGAACATTATTGACAGGAAAAGCCACATACTGGAACCAGTAAATGAGGAATGACTCTAGTTTGCTACAATACAGATATATTTAGTACAATTTAAGTAGGTAAAACCCTACAGGAATGAGGATGTTGTTCCACTGCCAGCAAATTTGTCTAACGTAATTGTGATAATATGTTACTGGACTCAGGATTCATGATAGAAAAATTAAATCATCATTCTCCTCACTGCGTCAATTTTTTTGAACTAAAACAATTCCCAAATTTTCAGCAAGCATCTCGCTGCCATCTTTAGGGGAATCCCGTCATTCCCCTGAAGATGGCAGCGACATACTTGCCGAAGTTTGGGAACTGTATAAATGTCAAAAAGTAGACTCAGTCAGTAGAATGACAATTTGTCTGAAGTACATTTGCATTTTACAGCATCAAACTGCCTGATCAGATCATTAACCTGTTGAAAATGTCCACTGCTGTGTGAGGCCGTTTAGATGACTCAAATATTATCGATACTCTAATCGGGTAATGGGTATCTATGAACAGAATCCCTCGGAATGATCTTGCTTTCTAGCTGTTTGCTTCAATCAAAGGTTAGAACGAATATGAGACTTGTTCCCAATTCTACCCCAGGTGTCCAAGAGCCAGAAATACCATCTATCAAATCCGAGGCAGCAGTGAGATATTGATCTTCCAAATGTTAATAACGAAAATTGCTCCCACAAACATCCGAGGGCTCATCATTTGTGGAAGGAACGATAATCAATGAGCAATGATATGGTGAGTCATTACAAGATGGCTTCGATGATGAAACATGCAGAGTCAAAGTTGTGATTGGTGCAGCACTAAAGAGCATCAACTACCTGATAAATATTTCATAACCTCATGCATCTGAGCCAGAAGTGGGCCATAAGTTACTGTGGCTGGCACAATTTATTGGATTTACAGTATCTCCCAAAGAAAGCTGGAAGGTTGCAATGAGCTAAGTTAGCTCCTATCTAGGTGTTTTCTCTCAACAAATGTGTTTTTTATTATGACGGGTGTCAGATATTAGGCATTCCTCTGCCCAATGCCAGATAAAAAGTTCATCAATTGACTGCCGGCCGAGCTGGTTTCTCATCCACTATATGTCCATGATATCGCTAAATTAATGTGTCTGGATGTTTTCCTCCATGTTTCATCTTTTTAGGATACTGTATTTTGTCGTGACATCAAGCAATTTTATGGACTGTGATTTGTCAAGCAACTGACCAATAGTATGCTTAGTTTATAGATTTTAAAATATAGCAGTTACAATGTATACGTATTCAGCAATAGCAAAACATCTATATCATTACTACCACAGGTAATAAAAGAATGGAGAAATAAATGTACATAGAGTTCACATATACATGTATATTGCTGATGTAAATGTAACTACATCATATTTATATTCCTCAGATGACTTTGTAATATTATACTTTTTTCCAGTATACTTTGGGTTCTACCACAGAAAATACTAACTTCATTTACCACAAAACTCGATACTGGAATTGATATTTGCAAATATTGCCTAGATTCCATCCCTACATACCTAAAGTTTCTATACCAAGAATGCACATGTATTTGATGTCATGTAACTTACCATTATATACACCATCCCCCCCCCCCCCCACACACACACACACAACACATACACCCCACAGCCAAGATAGATGTCGCATTACAACAATGTATTGGTGTAGAAACCTTGTAAAGCAAATATTTAGGATAAACTTGAGGCTTGAGGTAAAAGTTTCCACTACCCATATATCTTTACAATAGAGCTAAAATTATACTTCCATATTGGTCAAGTTGGGTCTGCATTGGGTGCATATATACCAGCAGATGACTATCATTTGAATCTGGTATAGATGTATAAATGTATCTAAAATAAATACCTGTATCCATTTACTCCATTCATAAAACAGAAAGGGGCAATTCATCCACTTGATGGTCAAGCATGCAATATATGCACATGCATGCACAATGTATTGGATAGATAAAAGACAAGTAACCATTGTTATATGACTATCTCGGTAATTTTTCACACACAACATATATGTACCTATATTTATGGATAAGATATGGAAAAGCTTTCCTGAAAACAATCTAAAGTTAAGGTTCTAGAAATCGCCCCATGATTATAGATCAGCACTGTACACAAGAGGCATAAACTTAACCTTAGTTACATGTATGACTAATTTAATAACTGCTGTAACTACTGATCACTTCTGTACAAAACTCACCCAATGTACCTACATCAATACAGGTGCCAGTCTGTGCCTTACTTACCTGTATATATACCAGTAGAATACTCCAGATGTATAACTTCAACAGATGGCGGACAAAGAAACTTGTGCTGTCCCGACTGGCAACGTCGTTCCTGTTTCTGAGACTTCCGCTGGGTTCCCTACTCGCCAGGCAGCGCTGGCAGACTCCTATTTCATTCCCAGCAATATTATTGTCGGTCTCCATTGTATTTCTTGCCGTGCTAAACTCGGGTGAAGTGTTTTGTCAACAGAGGACCATATTTGTCCAATGTCAAATCTTGTGTCTCTGTGGGGGGAGACGGATAGGAAGTTACAGTGTTAGTGCTTGTTATTGGTCCAGGAGTAGATATTTGAGGAGGCAGGAGGGAGGGGCAGGAGAGGGAGCCACTGAGTATGTAACGTCTTCCGGAATGGATGATATTAATGCAGTTGTCCTCTATGCCCACGTGACAGCAATTGAAGATCACTTAATACATCAATGATCACTCATCTGGAACAACAAAATATAGAGTTATTAACAATATTGAAATATTGAATTTGAAGAAATATAGAATACTGAATCCCAAGCATTTATGGTGCTGAAAGTAAATACAATGCACAGGTATGAAATGCAACCCAAACGTTACTCATCACACATTTACGTGGTGAAGTGAAAAAGGTATTTTTTTTTAAATTATACACAGTGAAACTTCAAGTCCAAAAGAACAAATTAGGTGACAACCTTGGTTTTTCACCATATTAAAAGCCGTTGATTTTTTAACCCCATATAAAACTAGCAATTTTCTTTTTGCAGGAATCCAAGACATCCGATCACAGAGTGTTATTATTGGCCTCCTGCAGTGGAGAGAGCTCCTTTACTATAACATAATTGGCAGACTAGGGAAGCAGAAAGACTATACCGCACAGCTGGGGGTTAACTTCAAAGGGTAAAAACCTGTAGCAGTATGTTTTTATATCATTTTAAGATATCTGGTGTGCTGGAACCTTGTACAGTAGACGGGTCTTGAAAGACTGCCCCATTGACCATCAAAATATGGTCTGTCTGTGGTCTGTGGTGACAGAGTCACTGTCTTGCATTGTAATGTGGAACATTCTGCCAGCAATATGTGGTCTTTCAAGACAGGTGGTCTCTCATGGGAGGTCTCTCAAGATAGGTTTCACTGTATCCATTTCTCCTCTGATACTTGAGATATTCTTCTGTACATTGAATATGTACTGGATATGTACCCTCTCTCTCTTATATATACATGTATGATCTAAAGACCGCAGGTGCTGCATTTTTTTCCAGGTGAAGCTAATATACATGATTTTTTTTTTAAACCTATCCTCTGTACCCACTGTAACTGTACATGTCATTTCCTTCTATATTGGTTATCTCTTAAACATCAATTACGATCTAAGTACCATACTAAATTATGCAAGTGTGTTCTGTAAACATTCATTTCATACATATTGATAAAGAGCAACTAGCCCAATAAAACGATCATTGTGCTGCACATCCAGTCTTTTATTATATGTATTTGTATGTCCTTTTCTAAAAAAAAAAAACAAACAATTTTTCTCAGAGAGAATTTGTCCACTACATCTATCAATACAGGCTTTTTTTCTAAACAACATATCGGTAGGTGCAATGTACACCAGTACAGTATACCTATATTACCTTTATAACTTATTTCCACAGTATCCTCTTGACAAATGCCCTTCAAACGTACATGTAGATCAATCCTCACTCATCCGTATCTTTTCGTACTAATCCTTCACAGTAGATCCATGTCATTCCAGTCCGCCTGAAAAGTTGCCACAATGACATCCTAGCATGTATGTCCCTAACATACACTTTACATGTGACTAACAAAGTTTCTCCATGTGAAGACTCTTCTGTCGTTAGCTCTACTACGTTAGCTCCTACTACAGGTTTATTTATCTGTATGAGAAATTCTGGTCGGTGCTTTCACTCCCTCTTCATGTCATGTGAGCAAAAATAGAACAACTGTTGCTCCTCCCCTACAATATGTTCCACACATGTACCAACACAAAAATTCCTTTCAGAAAAAAAAACTAAACAAAACAACCTAAGTATTTTCAAAATAATTATCCACTCCACCTTTCAGAAGACCCTCTTGAGAGGAAAGTAATGTTTCCGCAGTGGTGGTGTAGCAGTATCCGGAGCTGTTAGCATGTGTCAGGATGAATGTATCCATGCAGAGCTCCACCCCCCCCCTGTACAGGATTCATTTCCCCTGGATGGGGAGGGAACGACCCAGGCGGTCTCTGCTGCGCTCAGTTATCACTGGGAGCTGTATCAGGTACCAACCCCCTGTGTGGTAGCTGTCCACACTGCCGAAGATATACTAATCCACATGCAATGATATTTCCATGTAACTCATAAAAGAAAAAAAAAGAAAGGTTGTTCATGCATGGAAATTTTTCTGTGCCCCCCCTGAGGCATTGCTACAGATATATACATATACAGCAGTTGGTTATGTTTATGGAGCAGAGTTCTCCTGACAGAGGCCTCCAGCCATGGCCTTCTCCAGAATCTCCCTCCAGGATTCTGGATTCTGGTGGTCTGTTTGTCAACAGTTTCTCACTCACTGGGTGTCCCTGGAATAGCTCCAGAATATTACAATATCTACTCTTCCCCCTCTTACCTCCACCCTATCCTCACCCCCACTCAGTCCTTTACCCTCTCTGGCAGCACCAGGATCCCACTTTATTCAGGATACAGTCAAGTGATTCCCTCTTCACTCCAACCGCTCTCCCCCAACTCGGAGCCCAACCCCCAAAATCGTATTTCTCTGTCTACTCCAGAAGCTGCTGATTGGATATAAATGTCACTCTGATTCCCTTTGCTGACAGCTCAAAATGGAAATGCAAACTTCCACCCAATGCAATGCTAATAGGTACTTTTTTTCCAGAGGCCGAGGCTGTGCCAGTGCCTACCTGAATCTTGATCCGGAGATTGATCTGGAAAATGATCTCCAGAAATAATCCCAGATTCCTGGTTCCGCTAGTTACCACTGCAAAATGGAACAGAAATGAGAGATACACACCCCCAATCAGGATAATTCAGGGGTTCCTCCGGTGGACCTCACTTAGGTGTACAGGGAACTGACTCGCCTCCCCAGTATCCATCCAAGTAAGGCCACTATGAATAAATGCTTTGTTTACAGAACAGACCCTACATGTATACAAAGGTAACAAACATTTGAACCCAAGAAATAGGAAAGACTCTTGGGCAGAATTACCTCTTCAATCACAGACACCCGAGTGGTTATGGTGGCCCAGTGACCTTGGCAGCTACAAGAATAGCCCACTTTATCTTTTAATTTTCCATGAACAGCTGTTCATCATCCAGAGGAAAAAAAACAGAAGGTCTCTGTTCTGGTTCAGGTATGAAATATACGCCCTATAAATATAGCAAGCAGTTACATGAAAATGATGAAATGTTAGACATACAACCCTGTGGTGTATTACTTAGTGTTTTTGGCAATCTCCTCAACTATCAGTGCTGATGTGGCACTCCTCTATCTTTGGATCTTTACTATGATCCAAATGACACGGTTGTGTGATCACTGAAACAAATCCAAACAAATGCCTACTTGCACCTTGTACAGTGCTTATGGTGAGTGACCAGAAAAATATTTGCTGGAGGTAAGAGTCAGTTCTTGTACAACACATCCTACTGCTCTTTTATATTGCCATAACTATACACTGCATTGCTAAATAATCTTGTTCTGGGGTTCCTGTTAATTTAATTAAGTATGCTGTAGTATAATTAAGTAATTAATTTTTTGAAACTGACTGACGATTAACCCTCCACCACCACCACCCCACCCATCCCATCCTCTCCGTATGAAGAGAACAATCTAGAAAACAGTTTTAGTCTATTTTGACAGAGAAATTAAATACCTCAGATTTAAGATCCCCCCTTCCTTTTCATTAAAAGAGCCCTATTTTGGGCACATTGGCAGTTGCCAAAAAGCAAATCTTACAATAAACAACATCCCCAGCATCCTCATGTCAGTTGACAAATACCAACCTACATATACCTGAAACCAAATGCCGCTTTTATACACCTTTGAAAGATATATTCAACCAGGTTTTTTCAAAGCTGTATTTGATTTTGTGAAAAGCTTACAGTACATGTGTCATAACAGTGAGGTCTGTTGTTGCCAGAGACTTGTACTTGAAGTGTGATCACAGGTGTGTTTCAGGACAGATGACAGGGCTATAAAGACTACTGCTGTGTAATGGACCATTTTTGAAAGTATTCGAGTTCAATCATAACGCTGCACAAAATAAAACCTGATAGTCTCGTACAATGAAAAAAAACAAAAAAAACATGACCCATACATACATTGTATATTATTTGAATTTTGAATACCCTGGAGTTTGTTTGACAGTGGCTAATATATTGAAAACCTGCATTCACAGACTTCCATGCATCTGCCTATTCTGTCACACTAAAATGCGAAAATGATTCAAATAGAAAATTATTACCTAGTTATTAGACTTTCTACATAAATTTCCTGTGCTAAAATTATGTCATTGTTATTTTATATTAATTTATATATTTTATTTCTCTATAATGAAAAACATTTACTGCTGTTTTTTATTTGCTGTTCTTGTTAAAAGCTACTTACCGGTACATGGTACTTCTACTAGATGTCTAGGACATCCATGGCACACAGCCAGCCTTCGGAAATTATAGCAAATTAAAGGCTTTGTAGAATTATAATTACCGTTTATGGTAGTGTTATTTTCCAAAGAGCTCTACTGGTCAAAAGTTTCTTGGTGCTGCGTGTCATGGACCAATCCTATTGTCTGGCCAGGTCAGCTGATCAATTTCTCCCCTAGTCCCCCACCCCTCCCTCATCAAGTTCTGTAGACTGTGGGTGATTCACAGCCACTGGAACCCAGGCTGGAGACAACCAGTCTGAGTCTGACTCAGTTCTTGGGATACCCGGCATACCCTGTGTCAACCCCCAACCTTATCAAACTCCGAGATGGCCATCTACTTAATTGCATCAATCCCATCACATAGAGAAGCTGATTTTTAAACCTGGTCTCTTTTTTTTTCCTTTGATAAAATTTGACAAAAGTGTCATAACGGTGACATTGCCTGTCTATGATGTACGCATCAGTTTGTTGGATGACATTTTTTGTACCCAGTATTGTTGTTTCAAATTCAATGCTGAAGGGCTTGCAATTGTTATCATATAAACTGCAAATATCAGTTAGTACCAGATATATATTATTTATTATATAAACCTGTCACCACCTGAAATTTTCAGGTGGTTTTCATCCTGAAAACCACCCGTGTCACTCGAAAACCATAGTAGCAGTCCCCATTTTAAAGATGACGCCCTTTCTATAAATGACCCAAATCTTGGCATGTATTTGATAATCCCCTCACCAAAGGATACCACTCTAAGGAGGACAAAATTATTTAGCATAAGGGGTGTACCATATTACAGGACCTACTGCAGTATTTTCCTACCAGAAACTCGAAGTGTGGTGTGTCTTTCAAAACAGGTTTACTGCAATAGCACCACAAAAAAAAAAAGAACAATGGTGCTCTAAATACTACTGAAAACAACACTGAGAATTACAAAGCATATAGAATTTAACTTTTCGCATTTAGGATGGATCAGTTCGACATACATACACACACAAAAACACGCACAGAGACAGACACCCCATGCCACAGTCATAACAACGCAAAAGTATATCTTGTTTTACATCTTTCTGACTACCTCACCACCAACTTGCCACTAGCACAACCACAAAAGACACCGGCATCTACCACTGTAGTTTGCTTGAGAGAACATTTTGAGGGTCGCAGTCTTTCCCACTGTGGAATCTGTGCCTGTGGCTGGAAGAGCGAAAATGTTTAAAGCCAAACACAGCTATTTTCCACTTAGATTCAGCAGCTCATGGATGTTTATATTCACACTCCCTAAAAATTCCATGTTTTTTTTTTTTTTTTTTTCCTTTCAGGGCATGTCCTCCCTTGCACTCTCCGACTTTTTTTCTTCCTAAAATTTTTCCTTCTATTCCTCCAGACCCTTCTTTCCTCAAACATTTTCTGTCTTCAAGCAAGCAACAACTTCTTCCAATTAAAATAATATACCCATATTTACGGTTGGGGTCTGCTTTTAGACGGATGACCAATGTGGATGATATGGACTGCCCCGATGTAGTGTTTGTCTGCAAGATATAAATTGTTCACATTTATCTGAAAACCGTGCAACTGATATATTACTACCATCTTTTCCTTGAAATATTTAGATTTAGTGCAAGTATAACAGAAGTTTTCCAGCTGTCAAGCCCTTTTGCATTTTATTTAAAGCATCAACAAAGAAAATTATTTGTTAACTATCTTTGTAAACAACTTTTTTGCTAGAAATAAAAAAAGCTCGTCCATTTTCACCCGACATCTTTTCACCATAATGTCATTGGGGATGCTGTCCAAGAACGAAAAAGGTCCCAATAAATAACAAAGGTCAATAGACATGGCAAATTACACTGCCAAGGATGTTGAGATACACAACTAAATGGCAATATTCGATGCAACACTATTCATCCCATTCGAGTGCAATCTGAGTCAAGATCTTTGCACGCCTTTTCCCTTGGGGGTTGGAAGGACGCCATTTTCCCAAATTAGCCAAGGCAATTTACCCTTATTGACACTAAAACACTTCTCCTCCACCATACCACCTAATTTTGAGAGAGAAAGCTACTAGTCTGGACTTTCAATCATTCCTTGAAAATAAGAAATGCAAATGTCTTTGATCACGGCAGATAGCCCAAACAATTGTTGACACCATTTCTGTGTGGTAAAATGCAGCAATTGCGACAAGAGAAACCTTAGTGCATTTACAGTGGGAATGGAAGCCTAGGGTAAGGGCTATCATGTAAATGAATTCACTTTTTAAAAGGCTGGTTTTAGCATGAAAAGTCACACATAAAGCAAGTATGTACGATTCAACACCCATGGCTTTTCCGCGTTCCGCTTGAAGTGAAAGAGCTTGTTTTCTCTGGAGTCCCCAAACAAAGACGACGAAGCTGCAGATGTTGGACCAGATTTTACCTGGTGTACGATGTCACTGTCTATGTTGACAGAGGTTTTAGTGTCTTGTCTTCTTGGACCTTCTAAATATCACGGTCTTTGTCCCCGCGGTGGTTCTCGATGTCCACTTCACTCATCATGTCACGTTTTCCGAATGAAAACTACGCGGCTTTCAAAACTTATCTGCAAACATGGCTGAAGTGACTGCATGTTGATCGTCATTAAAACCACCACTGAATGGCGGTGGTTTACACACTTTCAATCAAGCATACTCCAGCAGAAAGAGCATTCTACCCATATAGAAATTTTATAATATAGCCCTATGCTGTGTTTGTTGATGCAAGAAAACTTCAAAAATAGTGTCCCAAATATTTTTGCAAGAATTATTGGTTCTTTTCAAACTTACTTTCTACAAAACGCTGAAAACAGTTGCTAAGGACAATCCCAGTTTGAAGCATTCAAGAACAAAATGGTCCAATAAACATTCCATATTTAATTACCACTGAGAGTAACACACCCCTTGCATTTTCTTGCCGCTTTCATTGAAAAATTATCTGTATTTCATAGTAACTTTACAAGGTATATAATTATACTGAAAGTCATGACAAATGGGGACAATGAAATTTAGTCAAATAGAACAGTTTTAGTAAGTATAATTCAGTTTTCAATACATTCATTGAGTGGAAGGACAATTTTTCAAGCATAGAATGGTTAACGGTATAACTTTTATATATCGCATATGTGAACTAGCCCAACAGGACCGTACCGTGTTTGTATACAGTATGGCTAATTAAAGCATCATTTTCAAACAAAGGACCATTACATTTCTGGTGATACCATTCAAGTGCAAGCGAGTACTTATCGCGCTATTTCCAGTCACCAATTAAATTCTATTTGACCCCATAATTTACCAGTGTGTACTCAAATCATCGGGAAGCAATAGAATTTGTGACGTTCGGCTTTTCCTAAACTAGAGGAAATATGTATGTTCCGTTTTGTCCGACTTACCTTTTTCATTTCATTTTCTTGGTAACAAATTTTCAAGGCGGGCGCCCTTTTCTGTGCGATTGCAAGCTAGATTCTGCCGTATCTTTTTTCAGGCTCACGCCGTTGTTAAATAAATAACTCACTATATCCTTTGAAAACGTATATCCCGCATATTGTAATCCATGGACTCCTATCGAGACTATGATGAAATGGCGAATTATCTTGTTTAGAAATCTTTCACTCAGAATCCATTAAAATGTTTTCTGTCACACGTGAACTGCACCCAATAGCCATTAGTCATGCGATGCCTGAAGACATCGTATCTCTTCCAGCATGATGGTCTTCCGCCAAAGACAAATGTATCCTATACTCTAACTCCGTTGGCTTTGCCCCCTTTATATTTCTGCCCGAAGCCTGACTTTGACGCGTTTCTCTCTACCTGGGGTGAATCCCCCGTTGCGGTTTCTGGGGTGATGCGTCTTTTTTCGTGGGCGCGACGTTCGCCCGGCGCGCGGTATTTATGATGGGGCGGGGCGTTTGAAGTTCGCTGCAAAACGCGGATCGGAACCGATCGAGTCCACAACAGAAAAGTCGGGTCTTTCATGGCGCAAAAAAATAATTGGGCATGGGGGTTATTAGAGCTTTACCTACATGCCGGCGCAACCCTGAAGTTCGGAAAGTCAAGAGTATTTCAGAAGAAAATAGAGTAACACCTATGCGTCAATTTAGGGCCCTGCTATAAAAATTTATTAGCTGTAAGCCACACTGAGGAGAGAGAAAAAAATAACATCTCGGGCTTGCGGAGACAAAAGTATTACTTTACTTTCTTGATGTATTCGCAGTGGTCTGTGTTTTAAAATTGTTACACGGAAAAAGACAATAACTTGTTACCGGCTTTGACAAGTCAAAGTCGAAAGTCCCCGCGAAAGTCAAAGTACTGACACGGTGACCTCCCTCCCAAACCATATTTCACCTATAAAGAGTGATAAAGAACTCAAAGAGGGCCAGAGATGTTGAACCTCAACCTCAGTACTGAGACGCGGTTGCTAATATCGTTTGCGAGATACTCACACGTGTCGTCGCCCGACAGTCTTTCACCATGACACACATACATTTTCCGTGCATCGTTATCATGGTTATGGGACTGTGGAAATTCCGTGATTGGTGACTGACTATATAACATGACCAGAGTGCAGCGTGAAAACGGCTCTCCACATTGTCGTAATACTTGGTAATAAGACTATTCTTTTTTTTTTTCTTTTTTTTTTTTTCTTTTTTGGTGATTGCTGATTTGGGTCAGAGAAGTCTGGTGATCTGGCCCTGTTGGGGGGTATGTACTCCCCCTTAACACCTCTCCACCCATCGGCGTATACCACATTTGGCATGTGATAAAACCTGATATGGAGATACCAGATACAGATACCAGATACAATGCAGATACCAGATACGAAGCCCTTTATCACTAAAATATGGAATCCCTATGCCCAGCAATGCTCTATCAACCAGCCGCTGAGCGTCCGCATTACATATCGCAATAGAGCATCCGGTCTGGGCGGGACGTATTGCAGGTCACCAAGACGTTGATTAGTATAATGTTGTAGCCTTTGAACCGGCGAGAGGGTCAATATTTCTTACTTAAAATACTGATCCATGGACCTTTGTATTAGAGCATATTATGCGGACATAAAACGATATAATGATAAATAAATAAAAGATAAATAAATAAATAAAATGATATCTTAAATTCTTGCTGAACACCAAGAAACATGCGCATTTTATTCAAAGTTAAATAAAGTAGTTGCGATGTCACACTGCTAGTAAGGCCGAGTTAAATATGAACTCACAACACGTGGGGCTTGAGTTAAAAATTAACAACGCTTCTGTCTACCATACATGTATACGGGTATGCTCCTGGCAGATTAAGAAAGCACTCATCATTCATGGTACGATTATTGAATTTCTCACAGCTGTGTTATTTTTTGCCTGATATATCTAACAGTTAAAAAAAAACAAAAACAAACAAACAAAAAAAAAAAAACCAACAACAGTGCAACACCAACTGTTATATGACCCAGCAAAGACGTCTTGGCTTGATCAAACTGTTACTTGAGTTGTCAAGAGCAAATCTTGCGAATAGCCGTGCAGGCTGTTTGGAAGATACTGCTATCCAATCTAGATGCGACCGCCCCCGCGTAGTATAGTGGTTATTAGAGCGTCCGCTCGGGGTGCAGGAGGCCGGGGTTCGATCCCCGACCGCGTGACAACAAAGACGTAAGCTTGGCATTAATGAGTTATGCAACCGACTGGGCGGCCCGGAGTCAGTATACATGGTCTCAGTGATTCCTTTCTGCTCACCTGTGGCGGAATTGAGTCGTTTGGCCCAACCTTAAAGACAGGTCCACATTAACTCACCACGCATACACCGGCATGATGCACCACCAAATCTAACTTGCCGTCGGTTATATGACCATGAATGGTTGAACGGTTATACATGTTGTAATGGACATATTTCTTTTTCTCTTTTCAATGTTTTACTTAATATACAGTAGGAACGCTGCCATTGTGTGGGGGTAAATTTGTTACACTGAAGAAAAA
>JAAUYG010049894.1_pt1 | contig 13676 bp, 9 predicted proteins | sample 7278091 | NCBI WGS metagenome assembly JAAUYG01 (sample SAMN14350201, study PRJNA611818) | marine sediment metagenome | isolation source: surface marine sediment (0.6m) | place: French Polynesia: Moorea | collected 2018-08
CCTTTATTCTAAGGATTTCCGGTAAAATAAGGATTTTCGTTTTCAGTTAATTTGCTGATTTCTGTAGTTTTAAGGATATCTGTAATTTAAGTATGGGACGAGACCTGATAATATCCTTTGCTGCATATATTATAACTTTACTGTGTAAAAGACTATAAAGACCAGTCTCGATCCCCAACCGCTTTAATTTGAACAGCTCAAGTGACTTATTGTTGGGCAAAGGCATGTGGCATATATTTATTAACTTAATTATTAATTGAGTCACAAAAGAGTTAATTGATAGTCCATATAACTGATATAGGTATATGAAATGAATACATCAATTTCGTTTCATAAGGGAGTACCCCCACTGAATCTGTATGCATATACCTTGGATAATTGTGCACTGTCATGATGAGCAATAAACTTACTTACTAGTAACGTACAGTATATGTTTTAACAGTATTTAAGCAAACAAGTAATCAATTCTACATTAGCCCAATAGGACTCTCTATTTGCCAGGGAAGTTTATGATCCGTATACCGGGCGGGGGTACTTTTTTTTTTTTGGCCGATCCGTCACTCACTCATATCAGTCTCAGCTGACATTACAGGAATCATAACGAAATCGTTGAAAGTTTGAACTCTACGTCATTCGCAAGATGGCGCCGTGCAGTCAGGCCAGGGTCGGTTATGCACAAATAAGAGTATGACCATGGCTGCAAAACTCGGTCTTTCATGTTGCTTGATAGCAATTTTCCTTCCCTGGTTTATGCAGCTTACTACAACAGATAACCAAACACTGGTATGTTTTTCCTCCAAAAAAAAAGATATTTTTTGAAACAAAAGAACTGGATTTCTTAGGTAAACACTTAATTTTAACTTTGGCTTGTTTCTCTCCCATCTGATTCCTGTAATGAGAAACCTTATACAATATACCTATTAATTATTACGTATATTATTATTATTATTATTATTATTATTATTATTATTATTATTATTATTATTATTATTATTCGTACTCTGAGTACAACTTTTAAACAGAAAGAAACACACATGCAATGTCAGTAGAAAAGGGAAATACAAATAAATTATGCAGTACATAAATGGGGGTATAAATAGTTAAGAATATCCTGAATGTCGCTTTTCTCTGATGATTGATTGTTACATTGTGAAAAAGGCAAAGAAATCTCTATATAAGGCAAAGTCACTAATTAATCCAGCCGATATTTGGCATCCTTCTGAAGATGTCAGTTCTGCTGGAACATTAAATTTACTATGACCGACATTTGTTTTGTCATGCATATATCGGTGCCACAAAAAAATTATACTGTTGGCCACTCCTTAGCTGCTGCCGTGTAACAAATGTTGAAATAACAGTTTGACAATGCAATTATAACTGTCTGACAGTGATATCAACAACTTCAAAAATCGTTTCCACATTTGAACTTCGATGGGCAGGTCATGACATATCACAGGCAAAAGAACACAATGAGTTTGTGGTGATATTTTCCATACCCTTATGATTGCTTTATGCCAGGCAACATAAAACCTATTCATATTTACATCTGTCAAGTCCCATAATGCAGAGCCAAATAAAGGCGGCTTGCAATATGTCTTAAACAAAATGTATAGTACATCGCTGCTGATGAATTTAAACTTCGACATCATTACATTTATAGTTTTCTCTGGAAATCTGAAACACCACTCACAACAGATTTCAAGTTTGTATCGAACCCAACCAGGTTTCCTATGTGCTTAGCTTGTGCTCTTGACTCGATAGTCATGCACATTATTAGAGGTGACAGCACATTTAATTATACTTAATTAAATGTGCTGGGATCGATAGTCTCATACTATTATACGCCCAAAGGTATAAAGTCTTTGCTGTAATCCCGACTGCAATAGGAGGCACACGAAATAATTAGGCTGTGCCATTTGGTGTCTTGAAATGAAAGCATATATTTTTGACAACAAAATATTGCAATATTTTGTTGTCAAAAAATGCTTTCGTTTCAATGGTTGGAACACAATTACCAATTGTGTCCTTGACAACTTAAGCAATCAAGCATTTAAAGTTGCCCTGGGAATTTCTAATCACAGGGTGTTAAAGTAGATTGAAAATATTACTAGGCCGATTACTAGGCCTGTTTAATATATAAACCACATCGATCAAAAGCATATTAGTAAAATGGTCAATGTGGTTCCTAAGTACTTTCTTTGATGTCAAGAAAGGTAAGAAAGGAAGTAAATAAGTTAAATAACAGAGAAAGAAGGGGAAAAAGGAATAAAATAAGAAAACATAAGAGATTAAATTAAGAAAACAAAATTTAACTGGAGGCCAGGGTATGTTTTATCATCCCATTGAGACGCTTCAGAATTGCTAATCTTTCATGTTGAAGCATGGAGGGGAAGACACAAGAAAAAAAAAATAATAAAAAGAAAATAAGAACTAAAGTAAAGCAAAATGGAGAAAACTAATAATGGTAATAATTAAACATGACTGGAAAGTAATACTTTGGAGATTTAAAATTCAGTTCGGTGCTATAGCTTCCGTCAGAATGTGACTGGAACCCTAGTTCATGAATTCTAAACTAGTTCTACCCACTTGGTCGCTCATTGTGCCTCAAGGGGAGAGGGGGTTATGCTTCTCCTGCAGTGCGTACTGCTCTACGTGTCAATGGCCCTTGCTTGTGCTGGCTTTGATGTAGCATTAACTATCTTTAATACCTCTCCTACTACTTTACGTCAACCACGTTTAACCATTTACCCGCACGGTTATAACACGCTGCTATTCTGGGCACCTAATGTAAAACTAGCAATGCACACAGAGAAAAAAAATCATCATTGTCACTCAGTCTTGAGAAAAAATGTTCGCGTCCTGAAATTTATGAATAAAAAGGCACTCGGCCAGAATATACATGGCCATTCAGCAGGTTTGTGCATTAGCCAATCGTAGAGCAGTATCATACTCCTGACGGGCAGCCCACGATTTGATTGACGTATTTGGCAATGTCCTCACTATTGCTTCATCCCAGACAAGATACCTGTCTGGGGAGAATTCGAAGTTCCTATAAATTTCTGGTTCTAACGCAATGTCTATTTGTTAGAATAGCACACATATGCAATTGCAATACATAGCAAAAGTCTGGTAGTCCAGAATATAATGCACTGGGAAGTAAATTTGGCAGCCTTCTAGACGTATTTAATAAAAAACTTAAAGATTACCCGCGAATTCTCCCTAGTAGTCCACCCAAGGTCGCCTTGCGTTCCTGCTGGGAGGGTTTCCCGCGTCTTGCCAACAGTCACAGCTGATAGGCGGTGAAATGCCCCCCAAACATTACGCTAGTGTAAATAGTGCTTTGTTTTTATTGAAAAAAGTTTGCTTAGTTACTGACAACTTTTGTAACATTCTCATTAGTTTGAAACCCCGATATAATTATTGTCGCTTGCATCAGTTCGATATTGCAGTGAATCGGAGTGTGTTGCCCATATGGTTAAATTTATTCATGCGCAATAATTTTGAATATTGAGGAAGGTGTCCGTAACAGCTGTTTCCCGCCAAATTACTACTCATTCTTGCAAACGCTGGCACAAGCTAGCAGTAGCGTGAGGCATCGCCTAGCGTGTTTGTGTTGATTTCCGCGAATCTTTCAAACCGGGCCTCTTTCCACGGAAAAATAAGGATATCGGAGTATGTCTTTTTATCCTCGCACTGGAGAAAAGCGTCGTGCGCTAGAGGAAGTGCATTTTACGGATCAGGACATTCTTTCGGATAGCCGCTTGCCCAGGTGAGTCGTGAAGTCTTGAGTGTCACTGTCAGCCTGCACCGCATGCTGCTGCCTGGCGCTACAACCTGTGCCTTCGCTTGTTTGGTCGTAGTACCAATAGCGCGATCTCTGGAAGGGGCGGGGGCAGTGATAAAGCTGTTAGTGTGTATTCAGCTGTACGCTTTTGTGTCTTTACCATTGACAGGAATTTATTAACGCATTGCCTGGCGAGAAGGTAAAATTTGTAAAGCACGTGCTTAAAGTTTACAGTTGCTAAGTTTTGCGCGGACCGCGCTTCAATGCAAAACAAAGCGAGCCATACAGTAGCTAAATGAGGTCGCTTGCAGCAGATGGTTTTGAGGACGGTCCCGGGAGGACGGTAGTTGTAATTACACTGGTACATGGGTAGTAGTAGTAGTACAACCATGTTACTACTGTTGAGGGCTGAGCTGAGCTGGCTGCTGTTTAATGTGTGTAGGCGTGGAGTCATTTATTCCAGTATTGATCTGACACGACGAATCTTTGCACTTGATTGCGATTGGATTTAGGCAAAGATTAGGATATTGAACATTTTGCTTTTCATCCTCAGCATTGCTCGTTTTGTCTGCATAGATAATCAGATAATGCAAACCCTGGGGGGCGCATGGGCGGAATATGTATTATGTTTACCTGCAGGGCTCACCAGACAAAATGCCGTCTAGACCTTTTGTCCTCTACGGTCTAGACAGTACAATGAGCACCAACAGTAAAGTTGAGGAGATTTCTTCCATATTACTTAGTACATACTTAGGATAGACTTAGTTATTTCTGCACTTCCACATTGTTATGGCAATGGTTTGCACTTACTTACATTTTTACAACCGTTTGGCACATTGCAAGATACTTACGTTTTAATTATTCTCACGGTAAGCAGTACGGACATTGCCTGATTTACATTTACATGCAAATTAAGTTCTATGTGGCCCTGGCATCTGGGCTCTTTTATCATTATATAACGTTTTATTTCGAGCAGTCATTTTAAACATTTATTATTAATATGCTGTTTGCGGTATCTGGCATCCAGTGCCAATAAAATTGCACTGGTTATCGGAAGGCAACCCCGTCCAAGTCAGTCGGGCCATTATAAACTCATCGCCTACAGCTGTTCGTCTGGCGGGCTAGCAAAAGTTGGCTCAGTGCCAGATTGCTCGGCTGTCTTGGGGGAAGGGAGGGGGGGGGGGGGTCGGTGGTGAGACTGCCTGGAAAACTTGAGTGGGAGAGAAATAGCGTTGTCGGACCAAATTCTTTTTTGTCTGCTGCAGGTTTCTTGTGGCATTAGTCAGATTTGGATTCAGTCTCATTCTGGATAAGCAAAAGGTGATCTGCAGTGCAGGCACAGAGGTGCATAGATGACAAGTCCGCAGAGGGTGGACTAGTTAGTTTCTGAGTCAGAATTGGAATGCTCATTTGCCTGGCTGAAAGGTTGCTTTGCTTGTTGCCACCAAGGGTAGTGAGTCATTTGTACCAGAAGTGATCAACGTGAGTGATCATGACAGCTGTTCTTTTTCATGGCAACTAAAATATTTTGCGTAGAGTTAACCAGGGTTTTGCTTCCCTGTTTGGGGGAAATTATATGCCAAGCAGGCTAAGCTATTTTAAGATCACAGTCAGATGTTCCTGGTTGTTTTTATTGCCGAGTGGAACTGTCTGAATTTGATTTTGGTGTATTGATCATATGTGCCTTTTGAGAATATCATAGGCAGTTACATTGGCCCGTGTAACACTTTCCTGTATTTTTTTTCCTCTCTAGAAATTCCCACATGTCGCCAAAGCAGCAGCTGGACCAAGAAAAGCGGATGCGACGTGAGATCGCAAACAGCAATGAGCGACGTCGCATGCAGAGCATCAATGCAGGATTTCAGTCTCTGAAAACATTGATTCCACATACAGATGGAGAGAAACTGAGCAAGGTAGGCTATCAACCTGACAATATTTTCATTTTGTGCATTTACTAAGTGAACTGTTTTCCTAAGACAAAGTCATGCTGAATAGCTTATGCATGGCTTGAACATTAGACTGTAAATTCTCATTGCTTTCATGAATAATTCCCAGTTCATTTGGCTAAAAACTTCTGTCAAGATGATTTGGGCGGATGGATTGCCTTTTGGTGGAAGGGTTTTCTTTGAAGAAGTCATTTATTAGTGGGGCATCCCTTTCATTCTTTCCTGGTCATGCTTGGCCTACCACAAAAATGTTCAACCAGGGTTTTACAGGCACACTCCATCGACCCAGCTATCTCTGCCTTGCACAGGGTGTCCTGTGTTGAATGAATTCAGGTTCCCATGGAGGATGATTCATTGGAATGCGGGCGTCTGCGGGGCCACTTAAAGAGTCTTATTATTGCGGATAAATTGAGTAGATATGACAAAAGCATATGCTGCAGTAGTTGCCTGGCACCTAAGGTTCCAGTAGACACTCTAGGTACAGTTTTATGGGGTCCATTGTTGAAGCTTGGCCCCACTCAGGTGATGGGCCAATGTTATTGGGGTGGATAATTTACTATTTGTGTGGGAGGCCTGAAGATGTTCCATCAGGATTGGCTACCTGTGCAGCACAGGTCAATAGACAGGCCTTTGCCGGCCAGACAAGCCTGCCAAGCTTAACTGGCTTTTAGGGCTCTCTATCTTATGAATGAACGTGATTGGTGTTGAAGCATTATGGTATGTGGAAAATGCTCCAACTACATGTAGACATGTTTGCTCATGGCGAGAAGCTTCTGTCTTTGCCCAACTATCTGGACAAGGTGACTTTATTTAGCGAGTTGTTGAATATCATTGACTGCAGACAAACTCATCCACCCTCCTACTTTACTACCACCAGAAATAATTCACTGATAACCTGATTGGGATATTGATAAAACGACCCTGTTGGCTAGCTACTCCTGGCTGGGAATCGGCCAACTGAATGACTGTGCGCTATGTAGTTCAAATGCATCTTCCAAAACACTGTACTCTGTAGCGCAGTGAAGGTTTTGCCTTGTGATCTGTCTAAGCAGGTATCATGCCGTGCTTGACTAAGTGGTAAATTTCCCCAAGCAGGCCAAACTGTACTACTATAGTCCTTTCAACATTGGTATTCACTATTCAGGCTTATCCATAGGCTGAAGCTTTGTTGCATGTCTCAACCTGTTGATAGGTTAGGGCTGTGCTGCATCATGTCATGTGGCAAAAACTGAACAAGGGTGCATACCAGATTGAGGTTGCTGGATGAGGCCCAAGATTATCATATGATGCACTACATTGTGCATAAGAATATGGGTGTGTCGCCACCGCAAGATGGCCACCCAAGACAAAACAAATTCCTCCTTAAGTTGCATGTGTTGGAAATTTTACCTTTAATACAGCATGTAACAAAAAATGTTACTTAATTACATGCAATAGCAATTGTGTCTTACCTTTGTTAATATTAAAATTCCGTTCTTTCGTCAGGCTGCCATCCTCCAGAGTACCTCAGATTACATCACTTATCTGGAACAGGAGAAAACTCGTGTTGTCTCTCAGAATGGTCACCTGAAGGCCCTGCTGAAGGAGCTGGGCCATGAAGTGCCATACCCAGATCTTCCGGATTCTCCGCCTCCTAAACGGAAGAAACGAGACACCGAGTCCTCAGACGAGGGAATTAGCTTGTCCTGTAATGACGTCATGGAAGAAACCGTGGTGGACAAGCTTCGTCGGGAAACAATGGAGCTTCGTAAAGAGCTGGAGCGTGAACGCAAGCGTCGCATGTACCTAGAGGAACATGGTCGCCACCATGAGCTGGGATGTCTTCGGCGTCTGAATGAGGACTGCGACGACTGCCATGGACAAGAAAAAGCTGATGGCACCAATGCTGTTCATTCGCCAATGGTAAGTGAAAGTGATTTAGCAGGTCTAATAATGGTTTAATCGGTTTCGTAGAGGCTATAATGAAGATTCTGTGCCGTTTACTAGATGTAGTAATAGTGACATGAGCAACAGACTGACAAGATTATAACCGGACAATGTTAGCTAGACAATATCATTGTTATTAAAGGTCCCAGCAGAACGTTTTCTAAGCTACACTTATTTGTGTGTGATCTTATTTAAAATCTCCTCCTCTTTCAGTCTCCGATGTCACTGGTGGATGAAACTGCCACGCCTGTTGCCGTCTCGGCAAAGTCTTCGCCACAAACTCACTACCATCACCATCACCACCCCTCTGCTGCATTATTCAACAGCTACGTCTCGCGCCGAAATCTGGAAACAATCGTGGAGGCCATTCGCCACCTGGAGGGGGAGAGTGTTCTCCTGGACCGGAAGTCCTCTGAGAACAGCAGCACCCGTATACCTCATAGTGAGGAAAGTGAGACTGAGAGTTCTGGGGAGGCTGAGGACTTTAAATCAGACAGCTCAGGGCGAGATTCGCCCTCTCCACTCTGTCGGCCAGAGACCTCAGTCAGTGTCATGGACAAAGTACACGGGCAGCAGCAGAGGGACTCCTACCACCATAGTCTCCTCCCTCACAATCTACACGGCAGCCGTCTGGAAAAATACCCCATTGCTACTCAACTATTACACCCCACTGCGGTCACCCCGCATCTTCTAGTGCGGCCAGAGGTCATCGTGCAAAAATCTTAATGAAGGATTTTATCCTAAAATTTGATTTAGTTTAGCATTTGTGCATGCTTGAACAGTTTCTTTGTCACACCCGTGACAAAACTCAACATCATGATTTCATGGATTCATCAAGTTTTATCATTCGTTCGTGTGCGCTGACAGCCTGGCAGGGCTTCGACTAGTACTAACGAGGCTCGCTAGTGCATCAGTGCTGTGCTTCACCACAATATAGTTTATGGCGCTTCACCGTAGATCGTTGTAGACCAAAAAACAGTGGATTGACCAGTGTGTGCAGATTCATTTGCGAACTTGGCAGCTACATTTTTCTTTTGTGAAAGATTTGCTCTACTGATACATTGTTGAATAATACAGTATGGATATTTTGTTTTGCATGTCCCTTTTTGTGTTTGACCGTGAAGACTTTATTTTCCTATTTGTTGAACCCCGTTATTTTGTAGCTTATGTGGCAACTATACAAGAAAGAGTCGCTGTTGTGGCTCCATGTGTATATAGCTGTATATATCCTATTGCTGGGCAGTGTGTGCAGATGCTTGAAGACTTATAGGATATGGACGTCGACTTTTAAGAAAAAGTGGAACTAGCAAATTATGCTGATCTGGGTCTTTAAATTGTGCAACATTTCTTCGAGCTGAACTTTTGTTTTGAGCCACAGTTTTCTAGGAAATTATTCTGCTAAATCAGGACTGTTGACGCACAAAATTTTCATGCTGGACTTAATTTACCATTCGGTTCTGCTCGTGATAATGTTGGGTGTACTTGAAAATGCCGAAAGACGCACACCTTGTCAGTATGATGGTTTCTTGTGTTTAATCTCTCTCTCGAAAGGGTAAATTTTAGATGAATGCAATTGCAGTCACTGTCGTCCCAGGAAACACACGAGTTAGGGGTGGTGCACTTATAATATGGCAGTCTTTAGAAATATGCAACATGTTATTTTAGTGTTTCTTTGTTTCATGCTTTTTTCCCCCACTTCTCTGCTTTTGGTATTCTCATTAAATGAACGGATGGATGGCATGGCTTGCCAGCTTGGATAACATGGTCGCCTGTTTTTAGCTTAAGGGTTCTTGTGTAAAGGGAAGTGTTATTTCAGCTGCTATATTAAGTACACAGACTGCCTTGTGCTAGCTTTGTGTGGTTCATGACGGTCGCTGTTTTACATTGTCGCAGTGCACATTCAATGCAATACATCTGTTAATTAGGGTTATGTGTAAAAAATACTTCTATGAAATGTAGATATTTGTTGAGTGTTGCATATAGTGCTAAGATGTTGGGTTTCTGGGATTGTCCTAGGTTTGCAGTAGCTTCATTGCCTTGGAGACCGCACAAGATTGTACATCAATCCATTGGTACTTTTGTTCCTTACGCATTACTCCTGTAGACTAACAACACTTGGGCTGGAAGATGTCTGAGGTCTACCTCTGAATTCTGCGCCTGTCTGATGGTTCTTCTGCAACCGTTTCTGGTATCAATCTTTATTATTTCATAACTGGGACATTGTTAGGTCCTTTTCTGCAGTAACGAGACACAAGATGAAGATGCTTGTGATCACCCTCAATACTACAATAGCTGTTTATTGCACTTGTGTGTTAATTTAGCACTTGCCACTATTTATTTTTGTTTGAACTGTTGACTTTGGTTGTTCTGGACGGGAAGGGGGGGGGGAGGTGATGTGCTCTTGTGTCTCATTTCTTTGTGCAGAATATCTTAATGTAACTGTTTGCTTGCGTTTATCATAAGCAGTCTTTGCTGGTTGGTGATGTAAGCTTCTAGTGGTGAGATCTTGTATAAGTGTGTGTCTGTGTACAACAAAAAGGTGGTGTGTGGTGTTTGAAGAAGTGCAACAGTACAATTGTGCTTGTTCCTTCACATGTGATCTTAACTATTTCAATCCGTGGTTGATATTGGATGCCATGGGTAGCCCTTGCGCGCAGCTGTTTGTACAAAGTGTTTTGTATAATACAAGTATTTGAATATGTATGCAATGAAGCAATTTTTGAGATGATTATTCACCAATTACTGAATTTCTTTTTGTTAAGGAGGACTTTTGAAATCAAGTGGGACTGTTCCATGTTCGCAATCGGTGAGTTCCTTGTCCAACAGGCACAAGAAATGACGTGTGTTCTGTTTGACTTGCTACAGATTTTTTTGGGAGGGGGGGCAAGACTTTCTGCAATATTCCAACAACGGACAAAATCCTGATGATTGTCATTTTCCAACCAAGATGGTAATGTTCGGATTTCCTTTTTAAACTGCCAAGACATCCATTTCACATTTTCGCTGTAGCAAAAAGCTTGGACAAGTAGTAGTCTTGCCATGTTAGAAAGTCTCATGCTTGTGTTGGTCCTTCCTTTTACTGTGTTGCCTAATTGGATTGCATTTACACTGAAAAATAAAATAACTTGTGAGATCAGCAACGTGCACATTGTTTTTTCTCCACACATATACGGTGTTTGATAACCAAGCCCCTTTGCATTGAAGTATACATTACAAAGACCCAAAATGTATGCATTCTGGTATTAGACATTATGTTCTAATTCGTTGCACTCAAACGAACATAAATCAATTATACACGAACCAGACGGCAAGATAAATGGAAACAGTTTATTGTAACCATAAACGTTACTTCGAAAAATGCTGGAGTCACATTAAAAATAATTGAATTTGAATCAGATACTTGTCGATCACCGCTCACATTTTGAACTTTTAAGTCAGTATTTTCAAGAACTCGAGCTCTTCATCTTGATGCATGATTAGACTGAAAGTTGTGAACTCTTGAAAAGTAGACCAGCCCCGTGGGTGAATCATGGTTGTCATTCTTGTATTGAAAAACGGCTGGCTGCAGATCCCTCCAGAAAAAGTTTAAGTTCTCCACCCAGTATATCTAGGGATAAACTGAAATGGTACTCCCGGAAGTCTTCATTTCGGTAAACTAAGCCCAGTTAAAATAGAACATAAAACAAATGCTTCGGTGTAATGGGGATATGACTTTGATATGGGTCCGTGGATATACAACTTACACAAGAAGAAATAACTACAGCAAAAACCAACAACAATCAACCGCCCAGAAAAAAAAGATAGGAAAATTAATGGTCTTAGATTTCTGTGAAATACCGCTCTCAGGAATGTAGTACAATGAACATTTGAGTTTTTCCAGGAAATATGACACCCCACCACGGCACCCAGCCACGCACACACACACCCCTCCTGGATGTATTTCCAGGATATTTGCATCGTTTTCAAGGTCTCTATAGACTACGTATATCAGTTGTATATATCTTTATGTGGAACATATCACATGTACATGCGGTTGTTCCTATTGTTTTGTATCGATCGCATACCGGGTAATCCACGTTTCATATGGGACTTTCAGGAAGGAGCAGTACTTAAAGAGTACGTAAAAAAAAGGCTGTCCCACTTTTTGCTTATCTGCTCTAAATACCACTGTTGATTTAGCCCCGATATTCCCGCCCACATTCCGCTGCTGCTTATAGAAAGAGCGCGTAAATGGGCCACCAGCTGGCTAATAATTTAACCTTAGTCGACCGGGGCCACAGTTTAGCGTCCCATAAAACGCGGGTCAAGGACGTTACGTTTGAAAAGTGGTTGCGGATATAAGCGACCGTTGCTCATATCCGGGATGTGGCCGAATAGACGCATCCTGTCTTGTCGTAATGCGTGAGTCAACAATGGTTGGCCCGCGCGGTGCACCATTGAACCGATATCTTCTACGTCCGGCTCCTGGTCCTATCACCTCATTTTATCCCATAAATCAACCGCATTATTTGTAGATTTCTCATAATCCGATAAAGGTAATTGCTGTGACCAGATCACGGCTTTTGGCGACAGTACGATTAAACGCTCGGGTGTCCTCGGTCTTTGGCGACTGTCACCCAAGTACCTAAGTCCGTGATAAACTGCTTCGCTTCATAGAATGTACCGGTACCTTGAACAGCAATTGTAGAGAAACCTTACTGAATACGCCACATCGAACAGAAATTGCAAATCAAGCTTGAAAATGCAAGTTGAGGGGGTAAATAATACAAAGAAGCTACTACTATGCAGCATTTGTTTTCATCTTTGAGCTCCTACATCTTGTTTTTTTTTTCGTTATTTATCATCATCGTGGTCGTTTTCATCATGTGTTCTTACCTATGGAACTCGTGTAAACTTTCATCCTTTTTCTTCTCTTTCTTCTGATCATCATCATCATCATCATCATCATCATCATCATCATCATCATCATATTATTATTATTATTTTTATTGTTGTTGTTGTTATTATTATTATTATTATTATTATTATTATTATTATTATTATTATTATTATTATTATTATTATTATTATCATCATCATCATTATTATTACCATTGTACACTACTTTTTTATCAAGTACAAGAAAAAATACGAAACTACGAAAAAAAAATTTCATCACGCGAGTTCTATTCACCTACACATAGGTGTAGTAACCTGGTAACTACAGATACACACACACACACACTAGAAGCCACTTCCAAAAAGCGGGTTACAACGGTTGTGCCCACACGAGGTCACTCGGTACTAGTTCAAACAATGTAGGGGGCAGGGACGCTCCGGTGGAGAGCTCAGACCAAAACGAGACAAGACAGTGACGGTTCGGTTGCGAGAAAATGAGCGAGGACTCTTGCGGCCTCTTGTGATGCTACATGTACGAAGGGGACAAAAAGAAAAGATAAAAAAAAAAAAAAAAAACACGCGTTGGTTCGGATTCACTGGAGGGTTTTTTTGACAACCGCTAGATGCTATTAGTTTGTGACCGACATTTTGGGGAAATGAGGCCACACATGCAGCCTCAATGACCCCGCCGGTAGCGTCTGCTATTTGCTTTTACCCCCCGCCGGTTCATATAACCCCGCGCATGTGTTTGCAGTACCATGACGGACGTGAAGCCGCGTGAATGTAAGTGCTAAACGGTTACAACGCTAGTTGCTGTCAAACATTTTTTTTTTTTTCAAACCCCGCAGGCGGCACAGGGCACCGAGTCTGTATTTTTCGAATTAAAAGGTCGTACAATCAATTCAAAGTTCACCATGGGGTCTTTCAAATTAAGCTCTACAGACAACGCCTGAACGTAAAGGGGCTTGGACCGAGAACCAGCTGTTATTAGTGATCGAGCCGATTCTGCAACGAATTAGGCCTACGGGGTGGCCTCATACCACAGTTTTTTCTACATAGGCTTATGTACTAATGTTTGGGCTTGCTGTGGATAGATTACGGTAATTAGGATGAAAATGACTTGATAGATTTAAAGTGTAATA
>JAAUYG010103227.1_pt1 | contig 13675 bp, 11 predicted proteins | sample 7278091 | NCBI WGS metagenome assembly JAAUYG01 (sample SAMN14350201, study PRJNA611818) | marine sediment metagenome | isolation source: surface marine sediment (0.6m) | place: French Polynesia: Moorea | collected 2018-08
CTGAATTGAGGCCGAATTCTGTCTCGCTGAACCACCATAAGTTTGCCCTCGGCATGCCTCAGAATGCACCATATGACGCCTAGATTTCAAAATTTCCCGGGGGAGCATGCCACCGGACCCCCCTAACATACTCGCCTCGCGCTTCGCGCTCGCATTACCCTACAACATTTACACCTATACGGCCAGGCCCCCCCTACAACAAAATCCTGGGACCGCCACTGTGATGATGATGATGATGATGATGATGACGATGATGATAATGATGATGACACAGATGACGATGATGATAATAAATCATTAGTTATGATGACAACGGGGATGATCGATGATCATGGTTTTTACATTTAGCGTTTTTTACATTTGGCGTTGCTTTTCATATTTAGCGTCCTTTTTGCATTTAGTGGTGCCACACATGAATCAAACCATATGGAGCCGTTATTAGCGCTAAGGTGCCGTAATTAATGTTCTCGTTTGGATAAAACTGTTACCAACGAATTTTTCTCAATGTGGTGCATATGCAAATGTATTTGTTGTAGGTAACTTCACGTTTTGTCCTACAACGGGTTATCTGGCCTGTACTCGGCCAGCTCTCACTAGAAACATCTTCAGCAACCAGCTGACGACTCCCTAAGCCCATAAGCCAACGTCTTAATGATGTCTCGTCAAACAGTAAGGCCTTAGGCCAACTTCTCTGTAACTTTACGGCCATGAGCCAAAGGTGTCTCGTAACTTCAGGGCCCTAAGCCATCGGTCTAACGTTGTGTGTCTCGTGCAATGTCTTGTGTCATGTCTTTGTTGACTGTGTACATATAGTGGTGTCTCTGTCTCCCGAGGCAGAGATCAGGAATGTATAATAAAGCCATCTCACAAAGAGACCAGTCTCTCTTGTTGTCACTTGTCTCTTAGGTATTGGTCTATGGTCTGGAGGAGTCTTCAGCTAGAGCCCGCAGCTGGGTGCTTAGAGTCGGAGCCCCTAGGGTATACCGACTCTGACTACCTCTCACACAGGGGCACGAACCATCCAAACCCTCGTCTGGGTGGTGTAAGGTCCGAGAGCATGCAGCGAGCTTGATCTCCTGACTCTGTTCCTACTCTTCCCATTCCTCCAGGGGGAAAGAACACATCATTGAGATCTAGTCCACTGAAAATGGATGATACAACAGGTCGCCGCAAGCACTGTGCTCTGACCACAAAACGTCCCCATTCGGTGTGGTGTGTTCAAGAAAATTCGCCCAGACCCACAAGAGCCAATAGCAGAAAACACCACATCGACCGAAGGTCATTTTTTGGGGCTCGTCTGGGATCATTGTGGTTGTTTTTGCACGAGTTATCATATCTCACTTCGTAGCGCTGTTATAAGGGAGAAATTCTTGTTCATGCTATGGTGCAAACCAGAGGCCAACAAGCTGGGGACCAGTCTCCAATAAGCAGTGGTGCTCCACGGGGTGTCACCGCTGAAGGAGACACAAGTCACCATGACCGTATGCTCAGGCAACGCCCTGAAGCATACAGTCTCAGCATCTGCTGCTGATCACAGTGCTAATGCTCTGCGGCGTGCGCACTGATAAGGAGAGCTTGGCATCCCGAGAGGGGGCTGCCTCTCCTACCCACGTTAGCGCGAGCATTCAGGAGAACGAGCGTGACAGCGTGAATGTCCCCCGGGATGTAAACGCACACCTCAGTGCCACCCCACATGCCGGGGATGGTGCTGGGGTCGTGGGCAGCGTCCAGGAGACTGAAAGCTGTCCCGGAGTAGAGGAGGCTGTAGGTGGTGTCACTAACACTGCCTATGACAATCTCTTCAATGCTCCACCGTGATGGTACCCTGTTGGTCAACTGTAAGGTCTTCGGGGATCCAAGTAGTGGAGTGGTGACTGCAATTCTATATTTGCGCAGCAGTGTGCAAAACCTGTTTGGTCTGCCTGCTCCAGTTACGCTGGGACAGTGCTGGCTGAGGCGTCCTGCATCGCTCCAACGGCTGCAGCATGCATGAGAAGTGCTCCTGCGGACAAGAACAGCTCAGACACCGCTCTTCGAGACAACGTTTGGCTAACTATGAAGCCAGACTTAGGCAGAAAGGCTTGGTTTTGCCTGTTCTGAATGCCATGGCTGGTGGCAGCATCCTGTACGGTGCTGGATATAGTTGGGTGACTCAACCAGGGGCAGATGTCACCTGTAATCCACTCCTAATGGGAGAACTTGGCAGTGCCTGGAAGAACGCACCCACAAGCTGTCTGCTTATGCTAAGTAGCCACCTGTAGGGGGCCGTTATATCGACGAGGACATTCCGCATTACTGCATGGTCTGCCCCTCGCTATGATGATACCTCGGATGATGATAACTATCAACCCGATCTCGGTGCTCTGCCCCATAGTGGAGCACATGAACCTGATCTGTCTCACTTGGGCGTAGCCAGGGGATGTCAGGAGCAGTTATCTCGCTGTGACTGGTTCGAGGCACCTGCTCCTTTGCCCAGGCCAGAGGAGTTTGGTGTTCCATGACAACCCGTTGTGGACTGGAGGCCTGCCAGACCATATCCCCAGGTACGCTTGGCGCAAAATGCAAGACTTCCATGGAGATGGAAATGTGATGCTAGACATGTATAGTGACCAACTGGATAAGTTCTCTTGCTTTTACCACTGGGACGAGCAAGAGACATGTCGTCAGGCTCGACCTCATTTGAGGGGTAATAAGTGCTGGCTTATGTCAGGCATGCTCCCTTCCACCGCACATGTGGGAAGAGCTTAAAGCTCTACTCATGAAGCGTTTTCAACCCAGAGACCTAACAGCCACTATACAAGGCTGAGTTTAGGTTTCGCTGTCCATGCCAAACGGAGGACATCTACACCTCTGCAGAGACCCTTCAGTCTTTGGCCGACCTAGCGTGGCCATTTATGGATTACTACGCTAAGGAGGAGATGGTCGTCGACCAGTTCTTTCTTGGTATGGGTAACCACGAGCTTAGCATACAAGTGGCTGCCCATGGGCACAGACGAGTGGTGGATATACTCCGAGTGGCTCGATCGCTGCAGGCTGTCCAAGACGAAGAATAGTTTCACCCTCGGGGGAACAAACCCGGCAACCAAGCACCTTTCATCACAAATGAACGTGACCAGTCGCTCGACACCAACAAACTGGTCAGAGTGTACGGAAGCAGCCACCTACCCCTGGGCCAAGGCAGGTTAGGAGTACAGATCGGAAGGATAGCAAACTTTCTGCTAATTCCTCCTCGCGTGCATCATCCAGGGAAGGGTTGCGAGGTCGATCTTCTTCTGCAGAGGGACGATCCCCCAGTTGAGATGGACCACCACAGAGTTACTGCTGTAAGGGGTATGGACATTTCACCAGGGAATGTCCATCCCAGGATTCCCATAAGATAGGGCCCAATGGGTTAACTGTCCAGGTGAGGGGTCCATCACGGGATTACTCAGTTGAAAGAACTAAACCTGAGGAGAAAAAGTCTTCCACCAAGGTTTTAAACTAGGTGAGGGCCACTGCAAGAGCCCTGGGAGTGACCCTGCTATGGGAGAAGTCTCTCAGGGTGTATTCCCGAACAGGTGAGGGCCAGTCATGCTAGGTTGAAGCTAGCAAGATGTGTACAATAGCTGGCAGTCTGCCCAGGATGGCCTAGTGATAAGCTCATCCCTGGTGGCACCTGACAAGGCGATTCATCATATACCGGTGGTGAACCTGTCGGATGCAACACGGACTTTGCATGAAGTAACCCGGCTGGGGGATGTATTCCTGGTCGAGTCACTCACGCATGTTCAAGAGATGCTCTGGGTGGACTCTGACTTATCTGACTGGGATTCAGATGATGAGGTTAATGGACGCCCCTGCAGCAGGCATTGTGAGCAGAAACGTGTCTGCAAAGACACCTCGCATTAATGCTCGGGGTGATGCACGCCTTGAGCCCTAAAGGTCTACCAGAGCACGTGCAGCCCCTCATGGAGTGGATAACAGAAGATATCTCCACTGGAGAATGTGAGGAGCTAGCAGCAGCCAGTTTTGAGTACAGGGATGTATTCAGTAGTGGCCCGGAGGATATGGAACAAACTGACCAGGCTACTCACACCGGGGAACACCATCCCATACGCCTCCCACTCAGACGAGCTGGTCTCTGTGCCAGTGGATCTGTCTGGCCAGGAGGCACATGGACACAGTCATACCCCCTTGCCTGCTTCCTTTGTTCCTGGGCAGGTCCCAGTTGAGGGAAACCCTACTGCTCCTGGTACTTCCACCGCACAGGGTGGGAAAGTCCAGTATCATCCCGGCAGATCATCGAGTGTCGTGAGGGACGATGTCTCCTAAAACATTGGTCACCAAGAAAGCAAATTGCACCAAAATGGACGACATGTCAGCCCCTCTGGATCCCTAGATAGTGGTGGTTTCCAACGTGCTCTGCACCAAAAGCACAGCTGGAACACACCTGCTAACCCTGACTGTAATATGTTGCCAGTAGAGACGATATTCAGCCAGCCGTTACGGGGTGCATTCTCTTTCATCTGATGGAAAGAGAGAAGTTCAACGATATCTTAGTTCGGGGTACTTGGCAGGAAGCTGGTGCACTCAAATCCCGACTCAAAGAAGGTTCTATATGATTTGCTATATGAGCTGAGCCGTTTAACAAAAATCAGGTGCCTGGTTCTGTTCTGTGTGCTTTCTAAAAACGCATGTTTTGTATCGGCTAGCTTATTGCATGACACACACACATCCTTTTGACTTTGATATATGCATTTGGATTTATGTATGAAGTATTTGTAGCTTTTTGTGCAAGTATTTCGTACGAGGGTTGAGCACAGACAAAGTCAGAAGTGCATTGTATCAGAACTTACCAAGCACACATATTACGCGCGCGAAGTCGTTGAGTGGGATCTGCTTTACCTGTTCACGCACTTCAGTAAAAATAATACGAATTTATCAGTTTATGCCCTCCTTTATGCTGCATCATCTGTTGCCGCTTAAATTTTGAAACAGAGATTAAGTTTAGGTAACTATTAGACTAGTATTACAGGTACAGTGAGGACCAACCTAGGCCTATAGGGCGGTTGGTCTCCAATAAACGCCGCGGCGATAGAGGCTATATCATTATCAGTTTATGGCCCCCTACTATAAAATAAAGTAATAATTAACATTATAAGTGAGCTTTGTTACATGTATGGTGCACATACTACCTTAAAGGTACTACGCTGTGCCAATCAAAGTCGTTGAAGTTGAAAGAATTTGATAGTTATTAGTGGGCGATAATACATATAATGGCCCGGGGTCGACTGGCTCACAAGGACGACCCGCTCCAAGTTTCTGCAGGACGACCCGCTCCAAGTTTCTGTGGGACGACCCGCTCCCGCGATAGGTTCTAGAGACCTGTATATAAACATCAGAAAACATATATTATTTTCATCAGTATCGTATATGTATCATCTGGTTTATTCTTCTTGCAGAATCCCAAGTATGATTTCACTAATGCTTTGTACTGTTCTTTGTACTGTTTTCCTATGCAGTTGTGACTTGTAATTGATCAGTGTTTGTAAATGCATTTTTCCTGAATATTCACTGCCGAAACCAAATCCGTGTGAATAAACTCTAAAAATGTAAGTTGCTTTAACAGCTTCCACCTCCAGTAAATGACAAGTGACGGCCCAGTTAATTCTTATAAGAAGTCTGCAGCAATACCGCGACAGAGAGAGCAAGTACAAAGCCCATCTAACCCTTTAAGGACGGGAGTTGGGTTGAGCCAGCAATAACGTTTTCTTAGCAACGGACGGGAGTTGGGTTGAGCCAACTTTTTTTGACAACAACGCCGCTAGAAAATAAGTAATTTTCCCCGGTCGTTTTCAATCCGAGCACTCTATATTACATGTATTAGACCTGTAGTGGATCCTGAGCTTGGTAATAGTCTAATAGATATGCAGACCCCAGCTCTGCAGTTTTTAGCTCTACTTTGTGCTACTGCACAGCAGATCTACTGTCCCCGGGCTACTGTCGTCACGCGGGCATCCGTCGTCCGTCCGTAGACATCGTTTTCTTAGATACCACTGATTGAATTAATGCCAAATTTTTGGGACAGGTACCTATCCACTATATCTCAAGACTTTTTTTGTTTTTCAAAATTTTTGATTTTTATGAATTTTTTTCTTTTTCGTTAACATTGGACCATATGGGAGAAAAAAAATCAGACGACATCTCCTCTGAAAGTACACATCACCTTCACTCCCCCAAAATCATGCATACTTCTAGGAAGGGTCTCTACCAAAATTGCTCAAAGAATTGTGAAATTTCAAATTTTGGATTTTTGCCAATTTTTTTTCGTTTTCGTTAACATGGGACCATATGTGAGTAAAAGTTTCAAACGACATCTCAAATCATGGCAATGCTAAATCTTTCAATTTTTTAAGAAATCTTACTGTATAGGCATGCATATAAGGTCCCAGGGCGCTGTTTAAAATGAAGAGGGACACCCATTTTAGACTCTTTCTTGGCCCCCTCCATGCCCAGGCTAGAACCTAAGATGGATGTGTATATAATGTACTTGTTACTTTGTTACTTTTTGTGTTTTAGTGTGTACCAGTCTAACAGTGTGATGTCACGTGCAGCAGCAATGTCCAGAGGTGCGTTGATCGTGCTGGAGGGCTGTGACAGGTGTGGCAAAACCACTCAGTCGAAACGCTTGGTCGAGGCTCTGCTCCAGAGTGGCATTAAGGCGGAAGGACTGCGCTTTCCTGACAGGACGACTGCCATCGGGAAGACAATCAATGACTATCTGGAGTGTAAGAGTGAATTAGAGGACCACGCGATTCACTTGCTCTTTGCTGCCAACCGCTGGGAGGCTGTTCCCAAAATGAAAGAACTGCTCCTTGGCGGTACTACACTCATTGTCGATCGCTACTCGTACTCTGGGGTGGCTTTCTCCTCGGCCAAACCACATATAAACATGCAGTGGTGCATCAATGCTGAAGTTGGACTACCCAAGCCTGACGGTGTTATCTACTTGACACTTTCGTCAGAAGAAGCAGCCAAGAGAGCATCGTTTGGCGGAGAGCGTTACGAGGAGAAAAGATTTCAGCGGCGCGTGGCCGACAATTACGAGGTGTTGAAAGATTGCAGCTGGAAAGTGATCGATGCCGACAAAAGCATCGACGACCTTCACGTGGAGATCAAGAACGTCACTCTAGACATGATTGATAAAGTAGCAACAACAGATATCAAAACTTTGTGGACGTCGGATTCAGAAAGGCCAAATGGCATGTTGACTCAGGATTCTTGAACTGAGTGAATGTTCCTTAACGTAATCCTGTTACTAGTAACTAATGTTAATGGTGGTTATAAAGTAATGTATGAACATTTCATTGGAGAAAACATCATTACATGGTCACGATTAGAGTTGGCCCGAATTACCAGTTGTGACATGATTATGTTACAGTTAAAGAACATGCAAGCTTAATTTTGCAATTTTGCAAGAATGACTAATCTACTTTAGCATCATGCTGATTTATGCATGCAGCTTAATTTAGGTAGATCATGTTTATACTCTCTAATGAAGTTGTTGGTTTGATATGGGGTGGTGGCCAGTGGGAAGGTGTTTATGGCTAGTACATGTATGGTTATACTGCACTCACTGAACATGCTGAAGCATATAGTTAATAGTTAAAAGACATTGAGTGTAGGGTACATATATTAGGGGTGGAATAATACATCAATAAATCGATGCATCACAATAGTTGATGACCCGATGCATCATGATAATTGATGACCGGATGCAATAGTATCGATAGCAACCTCAACTATCGATAGTTTCAATAGTAGTTTTTTTTCAGTGGTATACTTAGTACTATAGAGCACAATAATTACCGGTACTATCATGGAGCTACATTTCACATGTTTGAATTGAAAAATGATCCATAAAATGCTCTTTTCACACATGAAAGTTCTGTTCATCCCATACCTATGGTCATGTGTACTAGTAGTGAATTAGAAAGTTATTGATACCAGTAATAGCTGTTATCTTTTCAAATTTCCTGTGAATGAACTATCGTGATAGTATTGCGATAGTGTTGCTACCTTTGATAGTCACCCCAAATGTATATACATAATCCTACATGAAATTATTAATTGTTTCTTTGAGCACATATTTACAAAATATCGAATGGTAAATGCCAAAGGTACAATGCAGTTTTAGAAACAATCACTCAGTCACTGCATATAGTCATCACCTAAATTGGTGCCAAACCGTAACTGTGCCATGGCTGCAGGCCACGGACCCCTAGCCGTCTGGAAGCGAAATGATCCAGACACCCCGGTCATGAGCACTGATGAGCAACCCTGAAAGGCCTGAAGTGGGACCTCAAATGAGTGTCCAATGACACAAAACTGCATGGCACCTTTGATCCACCATAGGGTGTGTGTTGCAACTGAAAGCCGGCCAAGCATAACTTGGACCGGCGTACAACAATAGCCATTGTAATAGGCAAATATATCAGTTTCAAACGAAGATCCAGACAGGCTGGACCTGAAACAGAGGACCCTATCCCACGTAACTCGCGGAGGGATGGAAAGAGGCCTTAGTAGCCGAGGATCGAGTTACGGTTTGACACCTCATGATGAGAATATATAAATTCGTTCAAATTTATAGATTTTAGAATTTAGTTTTCTGTCAGTGGACACCCTTTTGAGATCCCACTTCAGGCCTTTCATGGTTGCTCATGACCGGGGTGGCTGGGTCATTTCACTTCCAGACGGCTAGGGGTCCGTGGCCAGGAGCCACGGCATAGAGTTTCAGTGTAACACCTCACGGTGAGAATATATAAATTTGTTCGAATTTATGAAGTATCTGCATGAGTTTTAGAGTTGTTTAATGTTGTGTTCGTGCTTGCTAGTATTGTATTACATATAGTAACTTCATTTGTAAATTAATCTCTTTAATATCGGGGTGTGCACAGGTCATGCCCATGAGAGCTGGAGCTTTATGGGGTAATAAACACTGGTGTAAATTACCAAACTGTGTTCTGTTATAATGCTCGCAGCAGTCACAAGAAATAGACGTTCATATTCATTTTGACATAGCTGGTTGGAGGTTCCATTGGTAATAAATATCATCCTTAACTGGTTACTATAAGTCAAAACTTGACCATCTTGCTACAGCTGGATTTCTTGACAGTGTTTGGATCTTGAGAAGTAATGTCTTGGAGTCATTTGTCTACTTTCCAAGTGACAAGATTTAAACTGATTATATTACATGATATGTTAGGAATATTTCCCTATTTAACATGGTCCTATAGTGATAATCTTCAGTTGTCAGAGTACTGGCTTAAATTTCATAAACGTGGGCAGTAGTAGTGTAATCCTACATAAGGTATTCTTTATTTTAAATACTCCTTACATATTGATTGCAAGACCGTGAATATATTTGGGATTGTCACTACATATAGAGTAATGAGTTAAAGCAGAACAACTAACTTCGGGCTGAATATATTTGTTCTGATGAATCAGTTTTACAAACCCCAATAGTCGGTATGTCCGATAATCAATATTCTTGACATTGATCAAAATACATACACTGGCACTGGATCTCTGATCTAGTACTAGTAATGTAGTACTAGTGATGTGTTCCATCGCTCTGTTAGACCTAGTAGTCAATATAACACTGATCCAGAAATCAATGTACCACAATGAATCGGAAACCAAAATGGTACCAGTGTATAAATGAGTATACTAGCACTTATCCAGAAATCAGTATTGGCACTGATCCAGAAATCAATAAAAACCTATGTATAAAGCAGTTTACTAGCACTGATCCAGTAGTAAGTCTGCTAGGGCCAATCCAGAAATACGTGTATGGCACTGATCCATAATCATTGTACTAGCACTAATCCAGAAGACATTACAGTGGTGATAAAGAACCCAATTTGTCATGCTCGTGCCATAAATTAATCTGTGGCACAGATCCAGAAATCAATATAGCACTGAGCCATAAATCAAATAGTACGTAATTACTGTCTCCATAAATATAACCCTGGAATAATCTGTATAAGGCCCTTGTCCTGCTTGACTGATGGCTGTCTAAACTGGGTCCAGACAAGATACATTGTGAAAAGAAAATCCATAAATCCAGCACTTCCAAAATTATTGCACTGGTACTGGTACCAATTCAGAAATTGATAGAGCACTGCTTCAGAAATCAATATAAGCTATTAGCACCATTTGCCCAAATTCAGTGTACTTGTGTTGATCCAGAAGTCAATGTACCAGGACTGATTAAGACTGATTAAGATTTGATATTCCGGTAGCACTGTTTCATAAATCGTGAATCCAGAAGTCGAGGTACTGGCACTGATGTATCCTGTGTAGAAGTTGATGTGTTTGATTGCTACCAACAATGCTTGTAAACAGTTTGACTAATCTATCTATTAGCAGTGATCCAGAAATCAATATAGATCATGTGTAGATAGCACTGGATGATCTAGAAATCAATGTTTTACTAGCACTGGTGCACAAATCAATGTACTAGCCCTGATCCAGAATTTAAATGTTACCCCAAATTCAGTATCCCAAGGCCTAAGCACTACAAAGAACGAAATCAATACATATGATACAGTGCCAATTCAAAATATGGTAACAAGCAGCAGAAGAATTATATCAATATTTTAAACACTATACTCATCAAGAGATCAAAATACCTGCAATGAACTCAACACTGTCAGTGATCTACATGTATTATCATTGTACGCCATATCATACTATATACCTTTCATAGTCACAAATCAATACCGGTAGACTACCAGAAATCAAAATGTGAGAACACCAATCCAAGACTTAACACACTAGTACTGGCCCACACGATTCAGAGCACCATTTAAAGTAGTCTAAAAGGCTTATTTGACTACTATAGAACCTGTAGACAATATCTAATGGACCGCAGAAACGTGATAACCATCTACAGTAGTCTCTGTGCTTTAAGACCCTCTGTATAACCATCTGCAGTGATCTCTGCGCTTTAAGACCCTCTGTATAACCATGCATCTACAGTGGTCCCTGCGCTTTAGGACCCTCTGTATAACCATCTGCAGTGGTACCTGCGCTTTAAGACCCTCTGTATAACCATCTGCAGTGGTCCCTGTGCTTTAAGACCCTCTGTATAACCATCTACAGTGGTCCCTGCGCTTTAAGACCCTAATTTTAACAGTTCCCTCCATGTATAGGACTGGACAGAAGCCATACAAGTCTTATAATTTCAATATAAACATCCCTCCATTTTAAGACTACCTTCAATTTAAGACCACATTTTTTGGCTGCATAGGTGGTCTTAAAATGCAGGGACCACTGTGGTATATTGATTATTTGAACTGCTGCTAGCAAACTGAATTAGTATTTTATTTTATTTTGTCTGAAGACCATTACATCATCATAACGTTTATAGCAAATAAATCATTTAGCGCCTGCCTGTTTCACTCTATCTTTATATTCAAGACCTGACTTCACCTTAGTCATTGTAATTACTCTGATTTTCAGATAAACATAAAAGCCCTGATGCTTGCTGGTGTATTCATGGTATAGGTCACAATGCTCAGCTGGAGGCCGGGATAAAATCGCCAGTATGGAGGTCCTGAAGGAATGTCCTGGACTAGTGGCTCTGGATTCGCAACGCTCCGCTTATCAGGGTTACATCACTGTCAAAGTAAGCCACTCTGGCAGCCGTAACCCTGGATCGATGCTGTCAATCTAACCTGAGTAGCTACTTTCTTCAGCTTCAGTGATAATCATAATATATGTTGAATGATAGATGTTATAGACAGAGTCCTTTGGAACCTGGCATCGTGGACATTCTGGATTTGTTTCTATGCAGTGCGGTTTCTATAGAAACCTGAATACAGCATCTTAATCACAGAGAGTCAGGCAGGAGGCCAGGCTTTGTCATACAGTATACAAGTACAGTGTAACCTGTCTTGAGAGACCACCTGTGTTGAAGGACCATATATATTCCTGGCAGAAGTTCCTACATTTCAATGCAACCGTCCCTGTCAACAAAGACCACCTGTCTTGAGAAGCCTTATATATTTTTATGGCCAAATGGGTCGGTCTTTCATGAAAGGTTACACTGTATTGAATTATGTACATGCTGGCAGATAATATTATCATACTAGTAGCATGTCTGCATTGCTCATGTTTTCAAGGATAGAATATCGCTTCACTTGTTCTTTAATTCCGTTACATATACACATGGTACATGTACATGCATACATCGTTGTGAACAATACATGTACTGGGAATCACTTGCAAATTATAACTATCATGGTAATGATTAGAGGTCAATCAGTTTCAGCTTGTGGTATGAACTATTTATTTCAGGGCGCGTCCTATCTCATACGACTGTCCCACCTCCAACCAGACAACCTAACCAATGCCAGGTTACAGAGCGACTGGAGGTTGCGGCAGGCACTGCAGGGATATGAAGAAGTGGTGAAAAAGGTACATAAATGTAGTAATACAGCGATCCCTCTATTTTAAGACCACCCATGGGACCAAGAAAAAGTGGTCTTATACTGCAGGTGGTCTTGAAATGAGTGTCATTTTACACAGAATATTGCCCTTTGGGACCAAATCAAACAATCTTATATTCAAGGGTGGTCTTAAAATAGAGGGTTGTAAAATAGAGGGGCTACTGTAACTTTATTAGCATGGTCACTGTACATAGTCGTTCATATGTGTGGCTATCATCAAGTGGACTGTGAGTAAGTCTGAATTCTGGGGTACTGAACATGCTGAAGGTACATGTAACTGTCCATAAATTGTGGGGGTCTTATACTAAGTTTTAGTGTAACCAATTCTTAAGTTACATTGTGCATTTTGTACATGATATACAGATCATGTACATGATGTACAGTGAAATATGCCTTGAGAGACCACCTTTCTTGAAGGACCACATTCTTGGCAGAAGGACCTATATTTAGATATAATTGAACCTGCCACTAAGGACCACCTGTCTTGGAACTTGGACCACATTTTATGGCCGATGGGGTGGTCTTACAACAGGTCCTGCTGTATAGCACAATGCAGCATGCATGTTATGTATGTACATGATGTAAGTGAGTGAAAGGAAGCAATTTCGCATACAGTGATTCCTGTAATATAAGACTTCCCTGTATTTTAAGAGTATTGGAGACACGCCTATATCCTGTATATATTTCAGTATATGCCCCTCAGTTTTAAGACCTAACTTTAAACCTGAGACCACATTTTGCTGGATGAACAGATATAGTTTCTAGACTACTGCAGGGACCAGTACATTACAATACATGTAGCTTGAAGGTTGTGCACATGTACATGCTGTACTAGTATATGATAACAGTGATCAGAGCCAGATCAGTTTATGATTATGTATCATGTTTATGGCAGTTTGCATTATAATGGTTTCTCTGGTGGAGCATATCAGAAAACAGAGATTTCATGGTATTTTGAGACAGGTTCACTGAATTTTTCATTGCTACTGTCTTCTGCTAATGATTCCAGCGCTTGCAGTACTCCAAGAATCTTGCTGCCTTCCTGGTGGAGTTCAAGTTGATTGTGGTAAGACAATCTTATAAGAAGATGTGCTGCTACCAGTTACCTGTGGCACTTTAACTGAGTTGCAAGCCGCTTGGCCTCCAATCACAAGGTGGCAAGCCGCTTGGCCTCCAATCAC
>JAAUYG010104476.1_pt1 | contig 13675 bp, 9 predicted proteins | sample 7278091 | NCBI WGS metagenome assembly JAAUYG01 (sample SAMN14350201, study PRJNA611818) | marine sediment metagenome | isolation source: surface marine sediment (0.6m) | place: French Polynesia: Moorea | collected 2018-08
GAATAATTTCTATGATTCGTTATGGAATTATGACTATCTAGGAACTCCTCAAGAGGGAACATTAGATTTTCTCAGCATGGCGCAACATGAAATAGGTCATGTCTTAGGCTTTATTAGTGGAGCTAAACATACAGAAGAGACAGTTGGGAACAGAATTACCGATATGAGTACTATGGATTTATTCCGTTACTCGACTGATAGTGTTGAGTTAGGAATTAACGATCTTAGCTATGGCAAAACGGCTTTCTTTTCCATCGATCGTCAAGAGAGCACTCTTGAATTAACTACAGGAGCAGATCATCAAGTTGCTCACATAGCAAAGTCAACAGATCCTAACCACGATCATGCCTTAATGAGTCCTACTATTAGCCTGGCGGAACGTTGGTCGATAACTGGTGATGACTTATTAGTTTTAGATGCAATCGGTTGGGATGTGGTTAACCCAGGAGTAATCGACATGGCTGCTATATACAATGCTGCCCAAGCAGAAGCAGAATTATCCTGGATCGCAGATCGCAGAACCGATGTGGAGCAGTCTATCTTAAGCGGTGATGCCTACAACTGGGGAAGTAGTTCTTCAGGTACTGGTTGGTGGTGGGGAAGTAGTTCTTCGGGTACTGGTTGGTGGCAAGAAGGCTATTTTATGCAAATGGAATCGACTACTGACCCAGATACAGGGGAAACTCACTATCACATTTACGAATCTGGTGCAGATAAATTCTGGGATGCTGTGGAAACAATTACTGATTGGCTCAAAGATTTCTGGGCAAACAATCCCGATTACATTTTTGGAGATGGCTCTTTACTTCAAACTTGGGGCGATTCGTCTTTGAGCAGTGATTCTTGGGGAAGTAACTCTTGGGGAAGTAACTCTTGGGGAAGTAACTCTTGGGATAACGATGATGACGATGATGACGATGACGACGATGACGATGATGACGATGATGACGATGACGATGATTAAATCTCTTCCTTAAGCTTCCCAATTAATTATATTCATGACTCAGACTATTTTGGAAAGCGTTAAACGATCGCAAATTACCGAGTATTCAAAATCAACCTTAATAATTGGTTCAAGGATGGATAGGACAATCTGCAGGCTAGACCTAAGCCTCATTGTTACTATCCATCTATTTTTATTGATTAACTGTTTATCAGTCTTTTATTACAAAAAATAACTATTGATGATTTGTGAGTGTTAGTTAAATATCTTTTTTGGGAAATCTTTAACTAGTCATGAATTTTCTTTTATAGATAATTAATTGTTTTCTTCTCTAGAGGAAAAAATAGAACTATATGAACAATCAATGTAATTTAAATTACAAATAATTATAAATACATCAAATTCAATTATTAGTTTCTGGCAACAAAAATCATCTGAGTCTAATTAACTACAATTCAATTGCAATGACACAGCAAATATTCTTACTGAGAAAATATTTTGAGCCAATACTCCACCAAAAAAAAAGCTTATCTCTTTCTTTGTTGTCTTTGGTCTATTTTCTGCTAATAGATTTAGGCACAATGGCATCAGCACAGATAGTACCCGATAACACTTTACCTAATAACTCCGTTACGTTGCCCGATGGAAACCTAATTGAGATCGCTGGCGGTACAACTGCAGGGAGTAATCTATTTCATAGTTTTGAGCAGTTTTCTCTGCTTACGGGGGATACAGCTTGGTTCAATAACGCTTTGACCATAGACAATATTATTAGCCGTGTCACTGGTGGTTCTATTTCCAATATTGATGGTTTAATTCAAGCTAACGGTACTGCCAATCTCTTTTTAATAAATCCCAACGGTATTGTATTTGGGGAAAATTCCGCTTTAGATATTGGTGGTTCTTTTATCAGTAGCACAGCAGATAGTCTTAAGTTTGCTGATGATAGTGAATTTAGTGCAGTAGATCCGCAAGCATCCCCTCTGTTGACAGTTAATATTCCTGTCGGCTTACAGTATGGAACAAATAACGGAGATATAGTTGTTCAAGGCAGTGGGAATCAGCTTCAGTTTAATCCTAATTTTACTGTCGATCGCAACTCTCGACCTACTGGACTTGAGGTAGATTCCGATCGAACTTTAGCTTTGGTTGGAGGGAATGTTTTTATTGAGGGAGGTAATCTTACTGCTGAAGACGGAAGAATTGAACTAGGCAGTATTGCTGGTGATGGATTTGTCAAACTGAATCCAAATAATTCAGGATGGAGTTTGGATTATTCCGAGGTTAGTAATTTTAAAGATATCAATCTCTCTAACGCCTCTTCTCTTGAAGTTAGTGGTAATGGTGGCGGTGATATCCAAGTTCAGGGAAGACAAGTTATCATTACCGATGGCTCAACGATTCTGGCGGATACCTTGGGTGATGGCAATGGAGGGCAACTAAATGTAAATGCCTCGGAATTATTAGTAGTAGCTGGAACTTCTTTAGATTTGCCATTTATTAGTCGTCTATCTACCGATGTTGCCCCAGGAGTTACGGGGAATGGCGGTGATATTGAGCTAAATTCCGCCAATCTTATTGTTGCCGATGGAGCGCAGGTAATTAGTAGTACCTACAGTAGTGGCAATACTGGAAATATCAAGGTTAATGCTGATGAAATAGAACTGATTAGCGGTTCTCGCCTAGTGGGAGCTAGTGGTTTATATACTCTGGTTTTTGATTCAGGTAATGGTGGTGAAATAGATATTGAGGCGAATAACATCTCTGTTACTGATGGAGCAAGAGTTGCAGCTCTTACTTTTGGTAGTGGTCAGGGAGGAGATTTAACAGTTAAAGCAGATCGGGTTAAATTGGTGGGTATATCTCCAGGAGGTGCTTCCAGTGGCTTATTTGCCAATGTCGAATTTGGAGCTACAGGGAATGGTGGCACGTTAACTATTAATACTGAATCTTTATTAATTGCTGATGGAGGACAAGCAGCAGTTAATACTGTGGGAGATGGTAATGCTGAAATTTTAGATATTAAAGTTGGCGAAATGAAGTTAATTGGTACTTCCCAGAGTGGAATTCCTAGTGGTTTATTTTCTAATGTCGAATCTGGAGCTAACGGTAATAGCGGTCAAATTCAGATTGAAGCAGACAACATAAACATTGCTGATGGAGCGCAAATTGCAGCTACTAATTTCGGTTTTGGAAGAGGAGGCTCTGTCAGCGTGAAAGCAAATGAAATAGAATTAATTGGCGGTACATCTAACACTCCTAGTGGTTTGTTTACTGCTGTTGCACCTCCAGCTGAAGGTGATGGAGGCAGTTTGGTAATTGATACTGGAAGTCTCAAAGTGATTGATGGGGGACAAATTGCTGTAAGTACTGCGGGGATTGGTAATGGTGGTGACTTAGAAATTACAGCCGATGAAATTGAGTTAATTGGCAGATCGGAGTTTGGGGCTAGTGGTATTTTTGGTAATGCAATTATCGGGACAGGAAATGGCGGTAATCTGAAAATTGATACGGATAATTTAACGATCCTTGATGGGGCAACTATTAGTGCTAGTAACTTCTCTAGTCGCAGCAACAGCAACATACCACCAGGAGAAGGACAAGCAGGTAATATTTTGATTAATGCTAATGCTGTCAAACTAGATAATACTTTTTCAGACATTCCTAGCGGTATTACCGCTTCAACTAATAATAGTGGTGGTGGCAACATAGATCTCAATGTCTCTGGAGACATCACTATAAATAACCACAGTGAAATTGATGCTGATAGTAGGGGTAATGCTGATGGTGGCAATATTAAAATTACGGCGAACAATTTAAATCTGAATAACCAGGGACGAGTTTCGGTTGATAGTACTGGTTCAGGAAAAGCAGGGAATATTGAGATTAAGGCAAATAATCTAAATGCTAATCAGGGTCAGATTACAGCTACTTCTGATAATTCTGGGGGAGGAGATCTTAAGTTGGCTATAGATTTTATTCTTCTAGACAACAATAGCAAACTTAGCACCAGCGTTTCAGATGGGACTGGTGGTGGTGGCAACCTGGAAATCGACAGTAACTATGTCATCGCCAGAAATAACAGTCAGATCATCGCCAACGCAGATCGAGGAGATGGTGGCAATATTAACATCACGACCAAAGTTTTTTTGCTTGCTCCTGATAGTTTAGTTGATGCTAGTTCTCAGTCGGGGGTGGATGGTGTAGTAGAAATAAATAGCCCTGATACTCAAGAACAAATTGGCGTTGTCCAACTACCTACCGAAGTTACAGATCCTACTGCTTTAATTGCTGCGGTTTGCCCGAAAGAAGAAGTTAATGCTTTCGTTACGACAGGAAAAGGAGGATTAGCCGAAAATCCTCGTCAAAATCTGCGAGGAGAATCGGTCTGGGAAGATTTACGGGATTTTGCAGATGTAGCAACCGTTGCCAAGGTATCAGCATCTTCTTCTAATGCAGAAATTGTTGAAGCTAAGGCTTGGAATGTTAACGCTCGCGGCAATGTGGAATTGCTCAGTTATATTCCCCAGCAAAATAACCAAGATTACTGGGCATTATTTAATCGGTGTCGTAATAAATAGAAATAGTAAAACCATCGAGCAGAAATCAATTATTTAGCTATTTTAAGCATTATTTAACGTCAGTTCGATGAAACTAGAAATTTCTTAATTCATAACTTGAGAGATGCTCGTATTCCCTATTATTTCCTTGTCAAAATTGTCACTCCGAACTCCGAACTCCGAATTCCGAACTCATGTTATTTAACTATTATTAGTCATAAATTTTAATTATGAGCCATATTTTACCGTTTAAGCGAAAATTTATTTTAATTAACCCAGTATTAGGCTTAATATTAACGATCGCCTGTTTCTTAGTTGAATCTAATAATGCGATCGCGCATAACGCAGTGACAGAACCAATCGCGCAGCCCAACCGCAAGGTAATCCCTCAATCAACTTTAGCCCTGAAGACGACAGAAAAGATATCTAAACATACTAGGCAGCAGTTAGTAATCAAGGGTAGATTAGCTTACCAAGCAGGAAGATACACTGAAGCAAAAACACTATGGCAACAGGTATATAAAAAATCTCCAGAAAATTCCCTTGCCCAAGCTCAAAGTCTTAATTATTTGGCTTTAACCAGTCATAAATTAGGAGAGTGGCAAGCAGCAGAGAAATATCTCGCCGAAAGTCTTAAATTATTCCAGCAGGATGAATTAGATGCTAAAAGCTTAAAAATAAAAGCTCAAACTCTTAATACCCAAGGCAGAATAGAGTTAGGAATGGGTAAAGCAGAGGCAGCTTTAGCAAGTTGGCAACAAGCCGCCAAAATCTATCAACAGGCTGGAGATGATGTTGGTGCTTTAGGAGTTCAAATTAATCAAGTCCAGGCATGGCAGAGTTTAGGACTATATCGCCGCGCTCAGAAATTATTACAGCAAATTGCCATTAAACTAGAACAGCAACCCGATCCTAGTTTAAAAATTACTGGCTTACGTAGCTTAGGCATTGCTCTACAGGTTACTGGCGATCTTCAGGCTGCTCAAGAGATATTAAACCAAAGTCTGGTTCTTTCCCAAGAATTAAATTTACCCGAAGAAACCAGCACAACTCTCTTTAGTTTGGGTAATACGGCTTTAGCTTCAGCAGATCCAACTAAGGCAATTACTTTATATCAACAGGCTGCTGCTACTACTTCTCAACCTTTGTTAAAAATTGAAGCGCAATTAAATCAATTAGGCTTAAGGATCTCTACAGAGCAATGGCAACAGGCAAATGATCTGCTGCCAGAAATTCAAACTAATTTGAGAAATTTCTCTGCTACTCCTAGTCGTAGAGTAGTTTATGCTCGTGTTAATCTAGCAAAACATTTAATTGAGTTAGCTAATCACACCACTAGCAACAAATACTTTGCTCAAACTAAAGACTTATTACAAGCTTCTATTGAGCAAGCCCGCCAGCTAGAAGATACTCAAGCAGAATCCTATGGGGTGGGAATGTTGGGGCATTTCTATGAAGAACAGCAGCAAGTATCCTTGGGACGTAAACATACTCAACAAGCTGTCCAACTTGCCCAAGTAATTAACAACTCCGATCTTACCTATCAGTGGCAATGGCAACTAGGAAGATTACTTAAAACTCAAGGAAACTATCAAGGGGCGATCGCATCTTATAATGAAGCTGTCAACGCCTTAAAATTTCTCCGTAGTGATTTGGTAGTTACCAATGCAGATTTGCAGTTTTCTTTCCGCGAGAGTATTGAGCCTGTATATCGCGAGTTAGTTAGTCTGTTACTTACCCCAGAACAGGGTCAACCAGTAAGTCAAGATAATTTATTACAAGCTAGAAATACCATCGAATCTCTGCAACTAGCAGAACTAAACAACTTTTTCCGTGAAGCCTGTCTAGATGCGATACCTACTGCCATAGATGAGATAGATCGCCAAGCTGCGGTAATCTATCCTATTATTTTACGCGATCGCCTGGAAGTAATCGTTAGTTTACCCGATAAATCCCTCCGTCATTACTCTCAAGCTATTCCCCAAGCAGAATTAGAACCAGTCATCGAAGAACTGCGTCAAACACTTCAGATTCGTAGTCGTCGTCAATTTTTTACCCCAGCCCAAAAACTCTACAGTTGGTTGATTCGTCCTGCTGTGGAAGATCTAGCAAATAACAACATCAAAACTCTAGTATTTGTTCCTGATGGCACTTTACGCAATATTCCCTTAGCGGCTCTCCATGATGGAGAACAATATCTGATTGAGCAATATAATGTTGCCCTTACCCCTGGTTTACAACTTCTCGCTCCTCTGCCTTTGGAGCAAGTAAAACTCAGAACTCTAGCTGCTGGTATTACTCAACAACGACGGGGCTTTTCTTCTCTCGAATATGTTAATCAAGAATTAATAGATATCCAAAATCAAACTAACAGTGTTGTCTTACGAGATGATAATTTTACTCAAAATACTTTCAGAGAAAAAATTAAAACCGCCGAATATCCTATTGTTCATATTGCCACTCACGGTCAATTTAGCTCTAATTTAGAAGATACGTTTCTCCTCGCTTGGGATAGTGACATTAACATCGGGGAGCTAGAAGAGCTATTAAAAAATACTGACCCCAGTAAACAAAAGGCGATCGAGTTATTAATTCTCAGTGCTTGTGAAACCGCCAGGGGAGATAAACGCGCCGCTTTAGGATTAGCGGGAATGGCAGTTAGGGCAGGAGCAAGAACTACTTTGGCTACTCTCTGGACAGTATATGATGAGTCTACTGCTTTGACGATGAATCAATTTTATCAAAATATTACCCAAACTCAAGAAAAGCGCAATAAAGCTCATGCCTTACGCCAAGCTCAATTAAATTTGATTAACTCCCCTGGGTTTAAGCACCCCTATTATTGGGCTCCTTTTGTTATGGTAGGTAACTGGCTATAAGCCAATTTTCTTTTGTTAGCTGTTTGACAAAAAAAATCAATATATTGCTCATGTCCCCCAGGGAAAACTATGTTTAGAGTTAAAGGATCTTCTGTATCTCTCGAATCCCCTGGCCCTTCTATGACTTTAACTTCTGGGGAATTAGTGCGATCTAGCTTTAGAGCTTTACGATTTTTGACTTCTCCACCACTACTATCTATATAGACAATCACATTTTCTGTATCAAATTCCTTACCTAGTGCTTGAATTAATTCCAGAAATCCGCGATCGCTTCCACCGCGCTTAAATTCGATTTGATTACCATTTTCTACCGCCTTACTAGTTACTGTATCTCCTACCCCTACAATGGTTGGCATGATTGCAGGGTCAAAATTATCCTTAACAAGCTTAAGTAATGCTTCCTGTTGTCTAGGAGCTTGTCGGGCATTAAAATCTTTACCTAAAGGATAGTTACCTGTCTGTAAGAAATAATAGTGATTGAGAATAACTAAGACTCCTACTTCTTTAATCGCCCCCCGCAACATAAACTGAAAATCTGTTGTCCCTGAATCTTTATCCTGGGCTGGCTGCATTATTTCTTGTCCCTGCTCATCTCTGCCTAAGTTAGGGGCATAATGCACAAAAAACGAATCTCCCAAACCCTGTTGCTGTGCTTCTTGGAGTAAGCGATCCATTAGTGATTTTATTTCTTGTTGAAGATCGGCATATAGTTGAGGGGAGTCACTAAATATTTCGTGAAAGACGTTTAAATTTGCCGTAGGAGAGACTTTATTATCTAATACCGTAGCCTGGATACATTCTTCTAGCTGCGTTTGGCTTAAACCGTATTTAAGTTGTGTACCTAATTCTCTTAAGTAATTTGCAATCTTCAGCGGTACTGCTTCTAAAAACGCCAATTCTGCATCACTAACCCCTGGGTGGGAAACATTACCGTAACAATCTTGCCACTGTACCCCACCTCCAGCTAAACCTTGTAAATGTAAGCCTTGCTCTTTTACTAGGTTATAATCGGCAAAAGCTTTGGCAATAATACCGTTAACTCCCCGTGTTCCAATATGTTCACCATTGGTTAAAACATAAAAGTGATCCCCCAAAGACTTAGCTGCTTCTAAATATTTAGTGTCAATAACTCGCGTTAAAGGATCTTTGACTAATCCCATACAGACACCGTCAAGATCTTGGATAATTAAAATATTCTCTTTCTCAATCAACATTTGACTCAAACTCTGATGATCTAAAGAAAGCGATCGCGAATGTAGGGAAGTATTAGAAACAGCCATAATCAAATTATGTTCAATTAGAATTTAAGACCAATAGTTACTAAAAATATAGTCAAATATAACAACTAGGATTTTTAGCTACACCAGGAGTAATCCTGACAGGACGAACTACAACGCCCTCTATCCCTTGGCTAAAAGCTGTTGGGATTACTTTTCTCAGAATGTTATAACTACCGTTTACATCGGCGTTTATTCTAGTTTTTTGCCCTTTAATTTTATACATCCCTCTACTTTCGCGATAACCACTAAACTTGATATTTTTAGCACGCTCATCCCCATAGTTAGGAATAAAATCTAAGTTCAAAAAACTCGCCCGCGATGTATAGCTTTCTTCTTCAGTTATCACCTCAATTCCTTTCATTGCTCCTTTGTAAATTAACATTTCAATAAAATTCGCATGAGGAATCGAGACAAATGATTGATTATTTTTTCTTCCGTTATTAACAAATTGTTTCCACAACGGATTTTGACCAATAATCAACTTACCAATACCGCATTTATCTAAATGATTAATTATCCATCTAGAGCAAATATGTAGATAGCTATCTACTCGATTATTACGGTTGGCGGTTAACCTTTGAATTAACTTGGAGCTAGCTTGTTTCTCTCTTAATAAGGATTGAAGCTCGGCTTTTCTTTTGTTATAGAATTGGTTGAGACTCTTCAGCGGTCGTCCGTTAACCAGAATAGGTACAAAGCCTTTTTGGTTTGATGTTAACGTCGCTAAATTGTTGACTCCGATGTCTATCGCTACAATAGCGTAACTGTTAGTTACTGTATGGTGTTCAGCTTGGTCATAAACCACCTCAATTACATATTGTCCGACCTTGGGAATAATCCGAGCAACAGCTATATTTTTGGCTTTAGTGGTCACAGTAATATCTGTACCAGATAGCTTAACTATTCCTTTTTTTAGCCAAGGTTTACTAATAGCTTGAATGGTGTAAACAAGTAGATTTCTTCCTTTAGTTTTATGTTTATATTTAGGTAGAGAGGGTCTACCAGTAAATAGATGAGGATTTTCTTTATAAGCTTTACTCGCCTCGAAAAATGACTTCCAGTTTTTATCTAAAACTTTGAGTACCTGTTGGCTCACTTTTCTAGGCAATGCCTGATAATCTGACTTGTCTTTTACTAGGTGATAAACTTGATTAAAGCCCAGATAAGTTTGCTCAAATATGAATGACTGACGAACCAAATAATTAGCATAGTTATAGAGATTTTTAGACAAGAAACATAAGCTATCTATTTGTTGCCAAATAGGATTATTTTCTTTGACTATATGTCTCTCAACGTGCCTCATATTTTTATTTAATTTGTCTTTCTATTATCTCATAAAAGCAAGTACTTTTTTTAAAGATTTAATGATATTTGCGCATATATGAATACATTTTAATTGAATGTTTATAATACCATTTATTCAACCACACATATGAATTTAAATGAATTTAAAATTTCCCGTCTTGATTTATTTCGTGGGAGTGTTTTTGGTAGGATTTTTCTGGATTAAGTATCCTAACGAACTGGTTAGTGTTGCCGAACCGTTGACTAACACCAGCCAACAACAGCAAGTTATTAACCAACTGAAACAAAACGACGTTATCTACCTCGGTGAAAATCACGATCGCCTTGAGGATCATGCTGCACAACTAAAAATAATTACTCAACTCCATCAAGATCAAGCTGACTCTAATACCGATAATGCCGAGTTAGCAATCGCTTTAGAAATGTTTCAGCGTCCGTTTCAACCAAGATTAAACCGCTATCTAGCTAAACAAATCAACGAAACTGAGTTACAAGAACAAACTGAATACGATACTCGCTGGGGTTTTGATTGGGAATATTATGCCCCCATACTGCGTTTTGCCCAAGAAAATCAAATCCCGTTGATTGCTCTGAATACCCCCACTGAAATTACGCGTAAAGTGGCTGAAAATAGCTTAAATAGTCTAGAAAACTCTGATTTTCGCTATATTCCACCTTTGGCAGAAATTAAGCTAGATAACCAAGAATACCGTCAAAAATTACAAGAAGTTTATCAGCAACACACTCAAAATGGACAAGGTAACAGTGATGGCTTTGAGAATTTCTTTGCTGTACAAGTGTTGTGGGATGAAACAATGGCAGAGGCGATCGCTTTTTACTATCAAAACAATCCTCAATCTCAAATAGTTGTTTTAGTTGGTCAAGGTCATATTATTGATAACTATGGTATTCCCGATCGTGTAACCAGGCGCATTAATGATCCATCTTTTAAACAAACTTCAGTTATGTTAGAGAAAAATAGAACGGTTTTGGAATAGGCATGGCATTGAATAAACAAATATTACTGTATTAATGTATTAGCTCCAATCAAAGAGGATTGTTTTATGCTTGAATCTATTGGTCTCCGTCTAGAAAAATATACCCTCAAACGCAAACGAGAAGTATTAATTGTTAACTTAGAGGATGCTTCTGGTGAACCCGATACAGTAATGATCTATGCAGGCTTTTCTAGTTCTTTAATGAAGGCAACGGCATTCGATCCAGATATTCCTGTGATTGAGCCAGATTCGACAATTATCTCGATCGATCGTCTGTCTGGCCCTTACAATCCCGACAATCCAGAGTATATTGAGTCTGGGCTAACTCTAGAAGCAATGGAAAATATTTTGGCGGAAATGAATTTATAAACAATTGAGTAGATCTAGATTGAGTAGATCTAGATCGATGCTCAAGTCTCTTTACCCATAATTAAAGTTTATCGCTTATCTTGTGAATAGTTATTATTGAGTGGTTATAAGTAAAATTGTGGCAACAATCGGTTTTAGTAGTACAATTTTGTCTAATCATAAAACATTATTAGAACAAAAATACTATTAAAATCTAACCGTTTTAACTTAGGAGCATAGTGGTGTGAGCAGTTTGGCAAGAACAATATTAGATACCAATACGTTACCGAAAACTCCCTTATTTGGCACAGACGGAATTCGCGGGCAAGCGGGAGATATTCTCAATGCCTCGTTTACTCTACAATTAGGGTATTGGGCGGGAAAAGTTTTAGCAGCAGCAGCCAGCAAAAAAGGCCCAGTAATTATTGGGCAAGATTCTCGTAACTCTAGTGATATGTTAGCTTCGGCGATCGCAGCAGGTTTGACTTCTGCGGGTTTAGAAGTCTGGAATTTAGGCTTGTGTCCGACCCCCTGTGTTGCAGCTTTAGCCATTAAAAGCGAGGCTGTAGGGGGAATTATGATTTCTGCCAGTCATAACCCTCCCCAAGATAACGGAATTAAGTTTTTTGGCGATCAAGGAACTAAATTAGCTGATTCCTTAACTCAAAAGATCGAAGCAAATCTCAGAAGCAACAATGTAGAAGATGAGATCACTCAAGCTTGGGGGAAAAACTACCATCGCCCAGAATTAGTCAAACAATATGTTCAACTCCTCAAAGCATCACTACCTCAAACTTTAAGCTTTCAAGGGATGCGAATCGTTTTAGACTTGGCTTGGGGAGCATCGGTTAGAGTAGCCCCTGCTATTTTTCAGCAATTGGGCGCAGAAGTAATTAGTCTTAATCAATTAGCCGATGGCGATCGCATTAATGTTAATTGTGGTTCAACTCATCTAGAACCCCTACAGCAAGCAGTCAAAGAATATCAAGCTGATTTGGGATTTGCTTTTGATGGAGATGCCGATCGCGTTATGGCGGTAGATAGCCAGGGTAGGGTAATTGATGGAGACTATATCTTATATCTTTGGGGAGATCTCCTGAGACAAAAACAACAACTACCAGAAAATCTGATTGTGGCAACAGTGATGGCCAACCTGGGTTTTGAACGTGCTTGGCAACAAAAAGGTGGTAAGATGCAGCGTACCCCTGTAGGCGATCGCCATGTTCAAGCAGCTATGTGGCGTACAGGAGCAATGTTGGGAGGAGAACAATCAGGACATATACTCTGTCATCATCATGGAGTTTCGGGGGACGGAATCCAAACCGCATTACATTTGACTTCTTTGGTATGTCAGTCGGGAAACTCTCTAGCTGAATTAATCAATAATAGTTTCCAAACCTATCCCCAAATCTTACGTAATGTGCGGGTAGAAGATCGAGAGCGTCGGAGTAAATGGCAAGAATGTGAACCTGTGCAACAGGCGATCGCTCAAGCCGAAGCCGCGATGGGAGATCAAGGGCGTATTTTAGTTCGTGCTTCAGGAACAGAACCTTTAATCCGCGTTATGGTAGAAGCTGCCGAGCAAAAATTAACTAATTATTGGACAGAAAGACTAGTTAGTGTTGTCGAACAAAATTTAGCTGTTTAATAGTTCTATTCTGAGAGAAAAAAGTAGTAAGCTGTCAGGTATTTAATTTGACGAGCGACCCCGCGTCGCCGACAGGCGCAAGGGAATGCGCGAGTTGCTTGTTGTGATCGGGTGTAGGGGTTAGGGGGTAGGGTGTAGGAATTTTCTAAAAATGCAATTTAAATGCACAACAGCTTATCTAGCGCAATAGACGACGTAACCAGTTCCCAAACCCTTTAGAAAGACGCTCAATCGCTTCGTCGCAATCTTGGACTTTAGCCTTGAGTTCCATTGCTTCGTAAAGTTGACGGGCATTGCCATAAGCATCAATTGCTTCTGATTTTTGTTTCACCTTTTCTAAAGCAAGTCCTAAATTAAACCAAGCAAGAGCTTCTCCAAAGCGATATCGTCAATATGCGGAGCGAGATAGCTATAGAGCAAATACTTAGTAACGCTGAAGCGAAACTACTAGCCTATGAAGCATACGCCACAGTGACAGTGGGACAATCCAAACTAGGGCAAAAGGAAACGCTATCAGCCCCAAAACAAAGCACAAAAATAGCTGCAACTTGCCACGCTGAGCAAATTTTATCAGCGATTTTAGCCATTTTGGATAGGGCATCGCTTCAAGGGGAAGCTCAAGTTCTTGTAAAATCAGTTGCGCTTGATATCCGGCGGCAAATCCTTCCTGAACTCTGCCACAGTGATAATATGCATTAGCTAGATTGAGCAAGG
>JAAUYG010116021.1_pt1 | contig 13674 bp, 7 predicted proteins | sample 7278091 | NCBI WGS metagenome assembly JAAUYG01 (sample SAMN14350201, study PRJNA611818) | marine sediment metagenome | isolation source: surface marine sediment (0.6m) | place: French Polynesia: Moorea | collected 2018-08
CTCTTTAACACACATAGCGTCGTGGTAGGTCTGTGTGGCGTGAAGGCCAACAATGTGGTCGACGAAATAAGCAACTAACAAGTAGATCACATGTCGAAGCGTTGTGCGTTTACAATATATGGTTATTGGACCCTAATAGGAAATAATGAAGTGATATAAAGGGAGTTTATAAATCTCCACTGTTAGATTAGACCTTGCAGGTCTCTTTTATTTCATGCCCTTGTATCTCATTAAAGATTAAGTAGTCCAGGTCTATCATTAGATTTTATCTTGAGTAGAAAGGAAAATTCAAGTTCAGTGTCATTTATGTTTCAAACGCTAATATCATAGTAAAAGTCAAGGCATATATTTGCTGAGTACTAATAGGAAGTCATATACGAGCTCTGTAATCACATTGTTAGATCTGACATTGGACAACCTTGAAAAGCCAAGTTCAGGGTTACATGTAGTCACATTTTAACCCCTGTTCCAGTAGCCTTACCAATTTCAAATGTAGAGAAAATTTCTATCCATAAGAGCAGTTACAATTTGTTGTGAGCGCCAGCGTTTTCCACTGCCCCAGTGATCATTCTGTTTTACTATTATTTGTCAGACTGCACCAGATTAAGTTCAAAAGAAGATCAAGTGTGCTCTGCTTAGAATATCAGCACATGCAACAAATATCGTATGCTGCATAACAGCATGGAGGCGATGCATAAACATAATAAATGCCAGTACTACAGTAGAATTTGAGGTTAGGACGGCCTACTGGACCGTAAGACACCGGTCTTAATTGCTAGATCGTTTCATTTCTGAAACTATTAAATATTAAAAATTCAGTTTAGCAACTGCTAGAAAGTGGTCTTTATTCTGAGGTGGTCTTTTTGGTCTTAGTTGTGAGATGTCCTTCAAGTAAGAAACTCACACACATGCACCTGCATACACCACCGAATCCAACTTGCAGTCGGTGATATGACCATGAGTGGCTGAAAGCTATCAGCCCGATTCCTCTTACACGTAGGTTTTGTAGCCTGATTCCCCTTACAGATAGGTTTTGTAGCTGCATGCCAGTATCAACTTGCGCCACGGCACTTGGTCTGAGTAATGGGAGTAGACCTTCAGTGACACTTAATCAAAACAAGAGTGTCACTCTAAAGGGATTATGTCATTCAGTTGACTTTCAGGACTACCAGCATAAGTCGCTTCCAGAATGATGCTCTATAAACTTAAAATTCAACTGCAGCAGCAAATAAATGAAAATTTTGACTTTTGAGTTTTTCATTCCCATCCCAAAGTAATTGTAACTGATAAAAAGTAATTGTAATTGTACCCAGACTGAAGTAATTGTAATTGGCTGATGCCAAGTAATTGCAATTGTAATTGTATTTGAGTCTCGTGTAATTGACCCCAGCCCTGCTCCACAGGAAGCCAATGTCACTGCCAAAGAACTGGGGTGATGTGCTGGCGACGGAAAGAACGAGCCACAAGGCGTGCTGGAGCATTCTGGACACATAGTTTGGCCAGTGTTCGTCTTGGCACACCATACAGCATAGAGTTACAGTAGTCCAAGTGTGTTGTTACTAGTGAATGGACGAGCATTTGTGTTAGTGGTTCAGTGAGGTAACGTCGGATCCTACCGTTGTTTCGGAGATCATACCATGTAGTATGCTGAAGTACAAACCGTGTGTACCTGCTTGTCCATAATCACAATGCTTATCGAATAATGCACCTAAATTGCGGAGAACGGGCACAGAGCGAATGTCAAATGCATTAACTTTGACGCCAACATGTTTCGTATAACAATATGGAGTTGTGGATGAGAAAGATGCTACTGATTATAGAGGGCGATATCGTACATGCATGCATGCTGTATTTCATTACTGCAAATTGCACAGCAGCAGTGGATTTGGGGGTCGTTTGTGTGTGTGTGTGAATAACCTAACCATACACCGGACTCTGTCCAGAATTCTGACAGTTGGGACACAGAATGTGTACAACACAACAAACAGGTGTGTGTGCCTCTATATTTATTTCAGCACCTGATATTCAACTCATTTCTATTCACACAAAATCATGCACTCTTACTTAAGGATTACATGCAGCGTCCGCCTCACACATCCATCCCTCCAATCAGTCACACACACAGACACAGATATCCACACGTTAACATCTATCCAATTCAATTTTGTTCAAAGATCAGTATAAAATGTATACGAGAACAAATATGTGGTGCAGATGCCGAAATAACTGGCACCCGTGCCAAGGAAAATCAATATTTGGAGAAATAGCTTTTTTAGTTGAGAATGACAAGCACCACCACTGCATTAAACACTTGTGGCTCTTCATAAATTGTGTCAAGGTACGTCAAAAAAAGTATTTCCCAAAATCAAAAGTTAAACCAGCATGTTTTTCTTCAAATTTCACTCCAGGGTAAAAAAAAAATTCTGCATATCGCAAAAAAGACCATAATGCTAAATCTTGAAAAGCATACATCTGCAAATTACATTTGGAAAATTACAGATTTTTCTCACCCCACTATGATACAAATCAAAACAATGTACATTTTGTCTTCCAAATACAGTTGAACGAGAATTTTTTTTTCCTTGGTAAATCGTCTGAAGAATATTTTGGTACATTTTTGTATTTCTCACTTCAAAAATGATGAAACCTCATGAAATCTATGCTAACGAAATTCAATGTAGGAAGTATATGGTCCCAAACAGGCAATGCTAAATCGCATCGGTATTTTTTTAACAGTTGGAAGACTGAACAGCAGTCTCTCAACTTGACCCTAAGTTGATTGTGTACTACAGTACCTTGGAATACACATAGAATGCACTTGAAATGCCAGACCATGGCCAGAGTTATCTCGATAACATTAAAGTCTAGAATGGACTCAAGTTTACTACTAATCACCTTGGTAGCGCCTGTCTTTTACATGTTTCTGAAAACACTTTTTAAGTTGTGACCTAAGTTGGGGAGGTCACTTTCTAGAAATATGTCAAGTCTAAGCTGATATTAAGCATGAACAAAACAATGCGTACCAAGGTCGTTGTTTAATATTTAAGTTCCCTTCTATACCTAAAATTTTTACAGAATCAGACCCTGGGTAAATCAAAACTCAGATAATTTTTTTTTTATGAGAACTCAAGTCCATACTTTCAATGGTTCTATCTGTGTTCTTATACTAAAGGGACCAAATTTACAATTACAGTCGACTCAGGGAGCTTACTATGTTAAAAAGTAACATTACCCGATTCCAGTAACAATTATCACTTGAAGTTCATAACATTACCACTATGCAGTAATTTGCATACTGCTGGTGGAGGCTGCCAGGGGGCACCACTGCTCACCACTACACCATGTAACTTAATACCTGAAATGAGGCATAGTGCAGAAAGATATACGAGTGAGAAAGTAAAGACTTCATGAGGACGGAATGAATGGACATGGGATATATCTGGCTACCTCAGAAAATTGACCCCATGCCTAGCAAAATTCCTGGGGATAAATTGGAGGCTTCTAACCACAGGGTCTATTAACACCTGGCCACAAATTGACCATTCTGGTCAATAGGAAGTTAGCCACATCAGGGTTTGGGCTCCCTGGCAAGAATTGCTTAATGTGTCACATAATGAAGGAATGATCTGTAATTTGTTGTCCAATTCATGAAAAAGAAAACAAATGGTAAAACGCCTAGAATTACTGGTTACTGGTAATATTGGTAACTGGTAATGGTTGCTGACAGTAGCCCATATGCCATGTTACTGTCAGCCAGTAAGGTTACTTAATATACAATGTAGTAAGCTCCCTGACTGGTTATGCAATCACATGAATGTAACCTCATGAACCAAACTACTGTACCCTACTTACAACAAAACCTCGTCGCTCAAAGTACAATCCTCTCAAATATTCAATCTTGCCAACTACAGAAAAGCCCTTTGCCAGTCGCAACTCAGAAACAACTACTCGACCACGATACAAAATATTTCATTGTACCAGCATATGAATCGATAAAATTTATATAACTACCACTGCAATCAAGAGGATGCCATCCCGTTGGGTGGGACAAAGGATGCACTGTCTTTGCTAAGAACACGCTGTGGGGATTTTGTGTCGTGAGTTTCCTGGTAATGTGCTTCCTGTTCCTGCTGCCATTTTACTTTCTTCTCGTGCGCCCGGATGGCGTCCTGTACTCGTTCGTCGATCATTTTCTCTGTCAGTATGCCAGTGTCAGAGGCATACGCCGTGGCCTGGGGAGGGGGGGGGGATAAATATCAGAGAGATATAATCCATACATGACAAGCAACTTCTGATCATCCAAATTTTGCTTTAAGAGAAAAGTGCATCAATTAAGGAACAATGACCTTAATATTAGATATATCACATAATCTGTCAATATAGCAGACCCTGTATTACCTTCTGTGGCATGGTGCCAATTCTGTTTTTCACTACAACAAAAACTACAGTAACTGCTGTTCATTTACACTAACTGCAGTTATCTTACAGTAACTGTAATTGGCTTACACTAACTTTAGATACCCTACAGCGACTGTAGTTGCCTTACACTAACTGTAGATACCTTACAGTATGAGTTTATCTTACACTAACTGTAGATATCTTACAGTAACTGTAGTAGTCTTACACAAACTGTAGTTACCTCAAAGTAACTTGTTGACTTACAGCGAATTGTAGTTACCTCATAGTAACTGTGGATGGTTTACAGTAACTATAGTCAGCTTACAGCAACTACAGTTGCATTACAGTAACTGATGCCAGTCACAGTACAGTAACTGTGGTTAACCTTCCAGTCACCTAGGCAACATGATACACTATGCGACACCAATAACATATTGACGATGTTGTAATGAGGACTATCTTTAAATCAACTTGCTGCTCGGCCCAGTTTCGCCAGCCATTATTTTGTCGCGGAACTGGGACCGAAACGGATCGTTTGACAGTGGTTATCCCACCTCCTACCCTCTTACCTGCCAAGCGACTCCCAGCTTGGAGATCTCACGGCCAGACAGCCCCTCTGTGATGGCTGCTATCTGGGAACACTTCTTACTGTAGTCAAACTGATCCACCTTCAGGCGGCTGTAAAACAAAAGTAAGATCAGTTTAACATAGAAATACAGTAGCCCCTCTCTAATAAGGCCACGCTATTTGTTAAGAAATTGTGTGCGGCGACATTGCAGAGGCGGCATTTGGCAAGAGGAAGAAGTAAATGCATTCATATATAGTAGCAGTGGCAAAAATTTATGGCCACATTAGGGAGAGTAGCCTCTGCTGAGAGTGGCCACTAAGAGAGGAACCACTGTACATACAATGTATGCTAAACACACTGAATAATATACAGTGGCCACCCATTACCCCTGAAAATTCTGCTATTTTTTTCCCACAGAGTAAAATCGATTATCAAACGAAGACAGCCATTGCTACACAACAATATACAATATTTCAGTGCTTACACCGAGGCTTTAGTTCTTCAGTTGAGAAATTTAAAGACTAATTTCTAGAATGCCTACTACATGTATAAAATATAAGGAAACACAGTTCAGTTAGACAAACATTAGTTTTCAGTTCACTGATGTTCTAATACTATTACAACTTCATGGGTGAAGTTCTTAGATAATTTTTCTTCGACGCCTGTCTGACTGCAAACCAGTGGAGTGGCAGACCTACCGTTTGCCCTCTGCAGCCGGCTTCAAAACAAATTCGTCAAAGTACAGTCGAACCATCCTCTCCCTCTCCTCAAGGTTAGGAACATCGAATTCTACCATCTCATCCAGACGATCGTTAATAGCCCAGTCAAACTGTTCTGGCTGGTTACTGGCTAGCACCAACATAAATCTGCAATGTAGCGAATATACATGTATATGGCATCATACGCAGTGGGATTCCCACATTAAGGACATCATGCAAATATAAGACTTTTTTGGCAATAAGACCATCTCAGAATTGAGACCCTCCCAGAATTAAGACCCTCCCACAATTAAGACCCTCCCACAATTAAGACCCTCCTAGAATTAAGACCCTCCCCGAATTAAGACCCTCTCCGAATTAAGACCCTCCCAGAATTAAGACCCTCCCTGAATTAAGACCCTCCCCGAATTAAGACCCTCCTAGAATTAAGACCCTCCCAGAATTAAGACCCTCCCAGAATTAAGACCCTCTCCGAATTAAGACCCTCCCCGAATTAAGACCCTCCCCGAATTAAGACCCTCTCCGAATTAAGACCCTCCCAGAATTAAGACCCTCCCCGAATTAAGACCATCCCAGAATTGAGACCACCCAAGAATTATGACAATTTATTGGACTGCAAAAATTACCCACCCGTGCTCAACTACCATAAAGCGACCCTGAACATTCTTGGCCCAAGCACAGGCTGGGGGCCATTTCTTTTATCTATACAGTATTATATTTTATCACAATTAAGACCACATGGATAAGTCATTTCATTGGCTAAAACAGAAAAACTGAATCCTATATAAGGCACTTAATGATAACCATGTACAGTACAGGATAACTTATCTTGAACTTAATGTCTTCTCGCACTATAAAATTTGTTAGACGAATCATTGTATCTTCAGAAGTTCACGCACTTATTGGATTGTTCTCCGGTTCTGTAGAGGAATGCATTGAGTGTGGCTCGGAGATCTTCGCTGATGACCTCCTGGCTACGTTTCCGTAGGAAAGCATCCGCCTCATCTACAAACAACAACACTCTGGAACAGCGGCAAACAGAATGGTATTAAATACTGTATGTTTGACAGGATGGAAAACATTGAGCTAAAACGTGAAGGGTTATGACCACAGAGTTGTGCATTAGTTTATACATTTAGTTTAATAGTGATGACATTATTTTACGCATTTGTGACTGCATTAGTTGGCACATTATTTTCCACATTAGTTAACACAGTTGCCATGTTGCAACTAGTATCAAAAACAGTTATTGTACCATGGTTTTAAAAGTTACCCTAACAGCATCATCTCAATCCTGCTTTGCTATGCTTTCTTCAATTCAAATAATGTCTCTTATACGATGCTCAACATGACTGGCGATATAATTTTGATGACACGTCACTTCTTCCCTGAGCAACATGTGGTATTTCAGCATAGCTGCTCAAATCGTTGTTACCATAGCACTTTGTCAACACTGGTTTAACTATGTTCTTGACATTCAATAACATGGCAGATCAATGAAAGTCGCTTATCACATGTGTGGGTAATTACTCCACACAAGCCTACTCATTGATGGAGCATTATAGATGGATCGGATAGTTTGTGTGAAACACTGTATAAGTAAATGGCATGACACCAAAATCTTCAGTTTAGTTTTGTTGTTTTTTTTTACTGGCCATTTTGTATTCAGCCAGCACTCATATGCATGACTGCAAAGTTGGCAGATATTCCTTCTCAGTGAACTGACTGACATACTCACCCCCTTCGGCTAGTGTTGGCCCAATCGAATACCCTATGCATAGCCGTCACACCTTCCCGCCCCATTGGAGCTACATCACCCCCTGTCATAATGGCGTAATCCATCCCAGAATGCTTTGCTAAGCTCTGGAAAAAAATGGGTATTGCTATGTCACAGGCCTTCAATTGCTGATACAAAGTACGCAAATCATTATTTGAGTAGGGTATCCTTACATGAATCTTGTGTTTCTGGGTGCATCCAAGCTCGATTTTATTTTTTTATGAATTTTCCCAATTTGAGAAATTACATTTCACGGACAATAACATAATTAATGCTGATGTTGTATTTTTAAAATTTTGCACAAATTGATATATTCTTACCATGAGGTTTCAAACCATAATTCTGCCAGTTAGCTCTGCTAACTAAGACTAAGTTCTAGTTCTTGTTTTGTTAGGTTGTAGTTAGCAGAGCTAACTGGCGGAATTATGGTTTGATCTCATGGTTTTCACTGTCATTTTTTTAATACCCAGTAAATATCTTTGTTTCAAAAATCCTGCAAACTCATAAATTTATCATCAATTTCTTCCATAAACCAGCCTATGTGATGAATACCAGTGCTAACCTTGGCAAACATTGTTTTGCCCGTTCCTGGTGGACCATAGAACAGAATGTTTCTGTAGAATCCGTTGTTCTGTTTAGTGTGGCGCGTGGCTATCGCAACATCTCTTAAACGTTCTTCTAAAGATGGCTGGCAAAAAAAAAAAGAATTCTCTCAATGTCACAGAAATAGCATAATTCATGTTATGTTGCATTTGAGGATTTCATGGTTTTCATTGTCATTTTTTGTATAAATGTCTTTTAAAATATCCAGCAAACTAAACATTTTAAAGCACTTCCCCTCAGGCTCTGTAATAAAGTACATGTATGCATGTGCCAGCCAAGGCCATCCCAAGATAGCTCACAACCAGTAAGTACTCCATGGAAAACACAACCAGTTATATAGTCTTATTAATTTTTGTACATCACTCATTTTCAACACTGTTCATTTACGGCATCTTGGGAATAAAGACGACTTTACAATTTATACATCCATTGTGTCATCAGGTGATAATTTCAGTATTGTCTGTAACTGTGTCTAAGCACAGCAGGCACTAATAGATGATTCTGTGATTGATCTTATAGACCTTGGTCAGTTTATATGTTTCACAACAAATGACATACAAATTAATATCTACCGTATCTGCTGTTTAATTACTGTCTGTTTGCATTTGGTAACAGACCTGTATATGGCAAGAAAGCAAAAGCTGCGACACTTATTAGGACCCCTACCCCAAAACACTCGGGCCCCAAAATATGGTAATCACATTTTATCAATGCAGTTTAGCATGCAGCAAGCTGGAGTTAAAAATCACCCACCTTCAAAACTATTCCTTTCAGGGCGTCAGCCGCTTTCATTGTGAACCTCTTATATGTCTGGAATTCAAATTGATGTTATATTGCAATGTATACGGATTGGCAAAGATATAACCACAGATTACAAAATTCAGCCAATAGCTCTTAAATACACTTACTTAGTTTTGCAACATACCCTGGATAATGAAAGATTATTCTAGCAAAGGTATATTGTTGTTTGAGAAATGCCCAAAATTAATTCTGCCAAGACAAACTATTTAATATAGCCAATGTGATTAGTATTTTCATTGGCTTAAAATATGATTCTAGTAAACAAACTTGAAGACTTGCGTCACAACTCAGAAGCCATGTCTTGGAGGTAATGTACAGCCATATAGGGGCCTCCTGGTTCCAAATATTATCATATACCACACATCTGACAGTGACTATACCCAAATAGATCAGACATACATACTTTTATCGGACGTTTTACAGCCTCTCCAAAAGTCAGCCTTGAGGTTTCTCGGATCAAAGATGGCTTCCCAAGGCGGTTTTCTATATATCTCGCTGCCACTCCGGTTCCGAACTTTGCAGAATATACTCCAATTGCTAACAAGGTTAGACCGGCAGCCTGGAATAAGGAGTGTTTGCTATGCTGTACCAATGATGACAGTCTGTAATATATAATAATATTACTTTGTATTTGAAGTGTCATATATGCAGCTTAATTTTATAATATAATATTGAAATTTTATTGAACCTTATTAGAGAACATTTTCAGATCAAGTCTAATTAAAATGTGGATTCTGGGAAGTTGCAATGCACAACAAGAAAAACCTTGCCCCGCACGCCCACAAAATTCCCTTATGTGACATCCTGATTAATATACTACAGACTCTGTACAGATTTCTTACCACTCAACATTTGAGTGACCTTGCCAAAAACCTTTCAAGGTCCCTTAAGGTCAAGTGTGATGGTCCCAATGACTCCCCAGATATGGTTTCGTATCAATGATAACGTTTAACATATGGCCTAACTCTGCTCCTTTTTGAGATATAAGGCTTCAAAACCTAAGTGACTTGTGACCTCAACTTTGACCTTTCACGGTCACTCAAGGTCGAAAGTGTTGGGGCCATAGGACTTCCTATACAGGGTTTCCTATTAATGTTTACTAGTAACATATGACCTAACTTGGCTAATTTATGCGATATAAGGCTCCAAAATCCAAGTGGCCTTGAGTTTGACCTTTCAAAGTCACTCAAGGTCAAATCTAATGTCCAGTTGGACTCCCCATATATGACTTTCTATTCATGTATAATAGTAACCATGTGTCTATCTCTCACCGTTTAGCTGTTATAGGCACTTAAAAATTTCTCTTATCAGGGGGCAAAAATTTGGACCCTCACACACCAACCCTTACCCGTGAGTGATTTTTCTCAAAATTTAATCATTTCTTCCCTGAGTCAGAGGAAAGGCTCCCACCAAACAAGAAGTTGATTGGCTGAATATATTTTTTTAAGATATTTTGTTCACAGGCACACACAAAGAGCATCACAATAAACACCTGGCATGGTTTAATTAGTGAACTATCAGTGACTTTTAGAAAAGTGTTGGACTGTACCTGTTTGGTCTATCTCAAATGTCCATATTACTGTGTATAATAAATGCATACATCCTGCTGGATCACAAAAATATTTAATGCCTAGAGAACCATTTAAGAATTACACATATTTCACTGCAAGATAGATTGTATAATAGTCCCTCTATTTTAAGACCACTGATGGCCATGAAAACGTGGTCTTATATATTGCAAGTGGTCTTACAATAAAGGTTAAATAGTACACAAAATTTGACTTTGGAACCAAACTAGGTATTTTGTTTAGTCAAGGTGGTCTTAAAATAAAGGGTTGTAAAATAGAGGGACTACTGTACTGCCGTCTTTACAGCATCCAAGACTTGCGTCTGTCCTTACTCACCGAGGCTGTGACTTTATCCCAGTCTGATATGAAAGCCTGGAACCCTGTGCCTAATACAGAACCGGCGGTTCTGGGGAAAAACAAATGTTAAATGTTAGAAAAGAAAGTCGGGCAGAAATACTTGCACAAGGAATACTGTTAAGAGTTTAGAAGCCTAATCACATGTTTTGCTCATTAACAATAATCCACAATAACCTCTATGTCAACTATTAAATGTTACTGATTTGACAGTTGGTGTAAATCCTGGGTAATAATCTGTATATCAGTTTACAAAGCCAACAAGAAAAGAAAATGCACACGTTTAATGAAAAAGGTTTTAATCATCCAAGGCCATTTGTGCGTGACAACTCAGATCAAAACCAATCAGGCTTTACGGAGGAGGCTCCACATGAATATGCATGGAGCTATGGGATATAAATTGCAAAGAAGCAATGTACCTTAAATAAAACACACATGAAATCACCGCGTAACATCGTCCAAATCAGAATTTTAAAGCCATGGATGCACTGTGAATATATAATCAAACCAAAAAAGTAAAACTATCCCACCTCCTTACTGAGAGGGTGAAGACCATATGCATTACCAGACATCAGTGCTAAGAAGGACATTTGTGCCGAAGCCGGCAAATACAGGCTGAAAAGCAGGTCCATCTTACTGAATAGATTCCAGAATGGTTTTCCGTCTCTCAGCTGCCTTCACGCGGATCTGCTCCAAATTGATATCACGGTTTTCTCTTTCCAGTTTGGCCCGGCCTTTCATTTCAGCTTCCACTCGCATCATCTCATTTTTGTGACGCAGCTCGGCTTCATGCTCGACGGTCTCTAGCAATATGGATAAAGGGTGATGATGTAACTTTTGACAGGTAAATGTACAGCAGTCATGATAGTCTTAAATGGAAAGTAATTCAACCACATGAAAAGCTAACAGTAGAACACAATCTAATATAGTCATAGTATTTACAAAAGTCACATCAGAGAGGTGGCCTTTAGAAAAGGTAGAGATATAACGATTAATTGAAGCATTGACAAATCGTTGATTCAAGCAAATTTCAATTTTATAAAGCATCGATTATCATTTCAGTGAATCAATGCATCGTCAAACCCCTCAATAAATGGGTTCCACGCCTGGTAGCCACCTAATGCCATATTGAGTTTTGCTCTGAAAGTCATGATTTGTTGAGCGACACAACGGGAATAACATGGTATTGGCAACAGTATCCTCAATATATTATAACACCAAACATCAGTAAGCATTGCGCAGCAAAATCTTTCAAGAGATAAAATTGAGAAAAGCTACCATTTGACGATGAGTGATAATAGGAAAGTTAGGCATTTTTTCTGCAGATGGATTTTTAACTAGGCAACGAAACAAGAGTGTCGATCTCTCAATTCAAAATTTAGCTACTGATTACAACTCTTGGAAAACGGGAAAACTAAAATGTATTCACTAAAGTAGTACCAGCAATATTTTTGAAGCATTAGAGTGTCCAACAAGATGAGGAATGTACACTGTAAAATTATCTCTTTTTTTGCTTCTGTTACTCGACTACTCATCAAAAGAAATATAATTATATAGGAGATAAACATGGATAACATACTTCTTCTCATTGCCTCTTGCTTAGCAACTGATTCTTCCTGTTTCCTCAAGTTTTCTTCTTGAGTCTTGGTCTACACACAAAGAACATAGGAAATTATTAAACATTTTGAATGTGAATGCATATATTTGCAAAGCCATACATGTACACAATATTGTGTGTAATCATCATAATAGGGAGCTTTATCAAAGTACGATGCTTCAGCATGAAAAATTCTACACGGAGATAAAATTTAGAAAATTTAAACAACTTGATTGTAGGTCAATGCTGTGACAGCATGCTCTATTTCTACACCATATCTAGTGGAGTCCAACCATAAAACTGACCCTGTCATTGGACGACAGTCTTACTGAAATGTAATTGGTAGGAAACTAGACAGTCGGTCAGCAGCAAAGCGAGGAAGCATCCCACTATTGAGCATCAAAATGTGTAATTATATATGGTTTCGTCACAGCTGCAGGTTTGTAAGTCATTTAAGAGCCCATGTGAGTTTAGTTCAGTACAATATATCAGCATGCCACTCGTCTAGAGAATACAATCATGAAATATGACCAGTATTGTTCAAGGATTTTCACAGTTAATGCATGGAATACAATTTTTCACATTTCCTTTTTGTAAGTCGAGGAAAAGGCATATTATACCAAAAACTTCCCACCTGGGTATATGATAACGGTATTAACCTAGGGAAGTCTTTTTCAAAGTCCCGGATGCTAAAATTTGCCCAATCCTGGGTTTGACCTTCCAAGCCACTTAAGGTCAAATCCAGTAGCATGGCTGAACATGCCATATATGATTTCCTATTAGTGTCTAATAGTAACTAGTGGTCTATCTCTAAAGGTTTGTGAATTATTGGGGTTAACAAGTCTTAACAAAAATTAGTACAATGTATGGGAATCCTGTGCACACCATGTCAGTCACAACACCAATAAATCCCACACAGGCCTGAGGTCACCACTTGGAGAGAACATTCGTGAAATATGACAGATACATGTAGCGACTAAGGATTTTTGGACTCAATGTGTGCGGTATTGTTTTTAACATTTTTTTTTCGCAAAATCAAGCGAAAAGTTGCTCGACACCGATTATCGCCTTCAGTGTGTAATAACTTTGGGAAGTCCGATTCCAAATATGCAAGCCATCTATCAAAATTTGCCACTGCTAGACCCAAATTTAGTGCAGGCTGGGAGCCAGCAGAAAAAAAAACAAGAGGCCCAGGGGCCTTGACGCTCTGCTTGGTTACTTGCTAGTTAAAAGAATACCAGTAACGTTTCAACTTAGCAGTACAAAGATCCCTGAATATTTAAGTCAAA
>JAAUYG010253902.1_pt1 | contig 13674 bp, 12 predicted proteins | sample 7278091 | NCBI WGS metagenome assembly JAAUYG01 (sample SAMN14350201, study PRJNA611818) | marine sediment metagenome | isolation source: surface marine sediment (0.6m) | place: French Polynesia: Moorea | collected 2018-08
ACATACACACCAACTTGCAGTCGGTGATATGACCATGAGTGGTTGAAAGCCGACTATAAGCCTGATTCATCCATGCATCCATCAGTCACGACCAACATACTTACAATAAACTTTGGTTGGAATTGAATGAAAACCGTGGAAGCAGTGGCCTTTTGAAAATCTTAACATCGGAAATTTTGCAAAGTGAATAAGCCAAAACTGAACCCAAAGAATCAGACATGAAAAGTAGCCTACATATGCAGTACATATGACTGCGAGACACAAATTGTCATCCTTTCGCCATACGATCAGCCGTTTTCAATATATTGCTTATTTTAGGATTTTCCCATTGACTCCCCGTCAAAATTTCAAACTGCTACATTTTGTTTCTTTTTCTTTTTTGCAGATCGTCAAAACATTTATAACTTTATTTTCCCTATGACTGCTTTATTATCATAAAGTCTGGCTCAGATCGGATCAAAACTACGAGGAGCAACATAATGAAATTTCTAGCCCCATATGGCCCCTGTTAACAAAAATTTCAAAGTGCCATAATTTTTTTTTTACATTTTTGGCAGATCGCCAAAACATTTATAACTTTTTATTACCCATGACTATCTTATTTGTCATAAGTTTGGCTCAGATCGGATGACAATTGTGGGAGGAATAGTATTTTGAAATTTTTGCTTCCATAGGGTCCCATGTTAACGAAAACGAAAAACATTCGTAAACATTTGAAAATTTTGAAAAAAGGGTCTGGTGATATGGTGGAAAGGGAGCTGTACACAAAATTTGACCTGGATCCACGCATACAGCGGTTTCCGAGAAGCCTGAGTTAAACACGGACGACGGACGCCTGCGTGACGACAGTAGCTCCGCTGACAAAGTCAGGCAGAGCTAAAAACAGATGAGTATGACATTACTACTGGTATTTATTTCTGTAAAAGTAAGAGTCAAGTGCACGCCACGTTTAAAAGTGAGGTGATCTGCTGGTGTGCAAAAAAATATGTTCGTTGGTTGGAGATTAATTTTCCGTGTTAAATAAAATTGTTCTATGGAATGACTCCACCATGACCTTCATTCTACTAACTAAGGATTTCACAGAAAAAGATAACGAGAACCAGCACTAGTGTATAGTACACGCCATCTGGTGGGTAGAATGGACGTGTGTCTCGATTCATGTCTAATGCTATGAAATTCTAACATATACCATATCAGAAACAAGAGAAACATATCACTTTTCTGGTATAAGAAGTATTGTGGCTGTTAGTATCCAAAGTGAACTTTGAATGGGTATCACGGTCTGGCAATGCACTGATGCAGGGTGCATGCTGAGTGTACTGTAACTTGACTTAGCGGGATGGTAACGCGGTAGAACAAAGGACTGTAATGTACCGACAAACCGTCACATACATGTGACACGTTTCAGGGAGTGAAATAGCCACGCAATAATGAACTGTCTAACGTAAATGATTGTACTGCGGGATATGATGGAACACCACAGTATATCATTGTCCTGCAGAAAAGTTACATCTGCTAAAATCATCATTTAACATCGAGGTTGATTGAGGCTTTGTTGCTGATGAGTTGGAGAACGTACGGGGCCAAGGACACGCATGCCGCTGGAGACCAACTCCGTAGATACCGTCTGGTGATAGGCTGTGTCGAGCAATCAGTGTGCAGCTGCCCGCAGACAAGACAAGACCTATCTGAGAGTCGCAGATTCGAGATCCCACATCCTCTTCCGCGACACTTGTCCTTGTGAGCAGCTTTGAACTTCGACGGCTGCCATAATATGACTAATGACGTTATCACGACCGCTTGCTGGCTATTTATTAACGCCGAGACTGGAAGCAGTTCCCACAGACGCTAAAGAAGACGGATTGACGGACGACTTCTCTAAAAATCCAGCGGCATTCACACCTTTTATCAGCCAGAACATCTGCGCTGGCTCAAGGTGCTGATGTAAAATGACGATATTTGATATATCGCCTGCGCACGCCACTTTTGGGGAAACGCGCGCGTTTGATGCGCTCTGCGTATGATCCTTTATTAAAGAGATAATTAGAAATGCCCATTTTAAAAGCTGTTTATTGATTATTATAATGCACGCGGTGTGCTTGACGATTTTGCTTGGCTCAAGGTATTGGCTAGCCCTGGAGGCCTCTTGGCAACATCTTGGAAGCAGCTAAAAGCGATCAGAAAACAAAGATGAATGCAAAAAGGCGCACAAGGGGCATTCATTCTTGTCAAACCCAAAATTAAATGCAAAATGTGATTTCTATTAAAGCCCCTTTTCCAGTCAATTGAGACATCAAGCGATTACAGCAGTCATGCTAGGAGGTAATGGAAGAGGGGATCCTAAATAGCTTCTAATTAGACGGCACGGTGAATAGACTACAGTCGTGGTTAGAATAAATGGAACGATGCCGCCCGGGGGTTGGACACAGAAAAGGCATTTTTCAGCTACTTATCTTTAAATCGGTTGTGCTCAACGGTACCGACGTTGTGCATGCGAATCAATCATCCGCGACAGTATGCATTGGGTTTAATTGCCACGAGCGGCGTACTGCTCAACTGCATGTGCATGTGCGTCACAAAAAGTCATTTTCATGTGCTTTAAGGAATTGCAAATAGCCGGATATTCCGACTGCTGAAAGTGATACCGATCTTCTGTTATCGCTCACACTACAGAGACGTCCTGCACAAAGGAACTTAGCTTCCATAGCAGGGCGTCGATAAGTTAGGGAAAGGCTTGTTGCTCTGTGAGCACGCATGGGGATCCGCTCTTAACAAGAGCACAACACGCCGGACGCGGAGGGTATTCAATTCAGGTAAACACGGTAAATGGTCCGGACGCTGCGGGCATCTGGGGGCTTTGAGGCGACTCACCTCCACTGGGTGTTTGGGCAGACGACCTTACGGACACCAGGGTCAAAAATGTGATGCTCCCTGCATCCTCTAAAACGGTTTTTTAAAGAGTTTAAAAGTGTTTGCTCACCAATTTGGGGAAGACAATGACCATCCAGGCAGCTAGACTGCACGCCGGAGATCGCGTTCCTCTGTCAACTCAGCGCGAGAAACAATACGACGCTGAATTTGAACCTAGCATGTTTACAGGATGGCTAAAATGCGTCGATTATCGCCCACTGAGGTGGGTGTCTACAACATCCTGGAAACTGAAGCCCGTTTTTCATGGCTTCTCGCGAGGAACAATGGTCAGGATTGATCATTGAACCTGTCTCTGGACCTCTCCCTATAGGACACTTATAATGCGGTGATGCAATTTTTCTAATTGCATCACATCACCCAAGTTATGCTGGCCGCATGGAAGTTTACACAGAAAACTCTATACACCGTGACGCATATCACCTCACATGAATTCGAGATCTTTCTTCATCATCTCATTTTAAGTCTCATGGCCTTTTTTCCTCTTCTCTAGTATCATAGTCTGGTGTTTCACTTCTCGGATGTATGGCAGAGACCTGCATGGTAAGGTCCAGCGATTTTGTAGAACATAAAAGAAATTCTTGCAACTAAAAACTCCATTAGGATGCTGTTTACACAGATCGCTCCTGCCAAGGGGATTACAAACCGGGAGTCCAGGAATACCATTCTGGGAGGCGCATCTCCCCCTGCCCAGCCATTTAACGGCAATCAAGACATGACTGTCAATATTGACTCAATCTTATGGGCCACGGTGTGGGGGCAAATACTTTCGTGAAAACAATCTGCTCGCCAAGAGGCCAATGTAGTATGTACTTACCCCATCAGTGATCACGATCCTACAGTTGCCGTCGGAACCGAGGAAGGGGATGTTAAAAAAGTATAGAATGTGTCTACCAAATGTCAGAATGTCCCCTTTTGGGTGCCTGACAAAGGATTTGAGAAGATCTGAGGAGGGCAAATGACCCCTGCCCTGGTATTAAACCCTGGTGGAAATCTATCTGTAGGGCTCTTTTTTCCATTGGACATTCCATTGTATCCTCTCTGCAAACGAGCGCTCATTTGTGGACTTTTGATCACAGCTGCAGGCTTCAAACGGCGGGTGGGGGCACAATATGCCGAGATGTAATTGAAGATATGAGCGGCAACATTAGCCCCCGGGCCACGAAGTGGGTAAAACACCTTTCCCGTGCAAACACAAAACGGACAGGAGGACCTCAACGATGCTTTCCTCCTTGAAAGCGCCACAATGGACGACACGATGGCTATAACAAATCTGCCACAGCAACTGTACCGGCTCGTTATTGTTTGTGGTCATAAATTTGAGCTGCTGCCGCAATGGGACAAGGACCATATTATCCCCTAATAGGTAGTAAAATCTCGGGTGTTAATTGGGAATGCCAATGGATGAATAATATGCACATCAAAGTGCCCCAGTCAAAAGCAGTGGTCTCCTTGTTTCAAGCTGTCACATGATGGTATGTGGTATATTGTATGGATTACAATCTGGCAATCTGCGGCTTAGTTTGCTGTTTGCAACTTGACGGCAGTTACATTCTTACTAAAATGTTCGGCAAGCTATTTCTCGTTAATTTTCATTACGATGAAAGCACTTCACTGACCAATGGCTTAGTCCTGGGACAGTGTACAGGAGACAGACGATCCATACACGGATATCACCTTGTAGTCGTTTGTTTGCTTCTCTGTGTACATAAAACGTACACAGCACGCTTGAGGTGCAGTCTTAGATAGCAGTTCAAAGTGAACAAAGAGTAGTGTGGGTTCTGCCCTTATGTACAGTATGCAAACGTAGGCCCCTGCAAGTTTAGAATAAACAAATGTGCCCGGACACAATCTTCGAGCAATTATCAGCAGTGATTTCAATTTGTAGACTAACAATGTGCGTTAACACAAAGGTTTATTAAACATCGACCAATTATCGATAGTGATTCTTGTAGACTCACAGAGACGACAAATCTTTCCATGTCTGGTGGTTCGTGGCCGTGCAGTTTGAAATGATAGCCGAGGTTTTGATTGGTTTTCATTTATTGAATTAAAATGTCAAATAGCAACTGGATGTCATTTTTCGAAGCCCATCAGCGGGAATTCGTTTGGTGTTAATGGCCTCTTCTTTCTTCCCCACCCCCGTGGTTTGACATAAATCTCGCCCTCGCTTGGCAGCTCTGGAGAGTTTTTAACTATAGGCCAGAGTCAGATGTCACTTGGCCCTGGACTTCCACCAAGCCACGCCCAGCTAGTTACCTCTCACGTGACCCATGACCTCTGACCCTGGGAACGCAGAAAGGGTTTATTTGTGTTCTCATTATTCATCCCATTGTGAATGCCAACCAGGCGAAAATTTAGACGCCTCGGACACGTTTAATGGTGGATGCCTTTATCGGGAGCTTATTCTGGCGGTTTTTTGCCTTTGTTTGGTCATTTCTAGAAATGCGATCAATCTTGTCTCTTTTTAGGGCAGCAGTCATTGTATTATTGCTGACCCTCGTAGGGGTGCCGGGGAAGGTAAAGGTTGGACGTCCAGGTGATCGCAGGGTGAGCATCAGGGCAATGTCCGTTGATGGCTCTATTATCGCTCTCTCGCTGAAGGCGGGGCTTCACATTCAGAGAAACACGAACGAGCCAGCAACGGGCATGCTTCTCAAAGAAAAGACTGCTCTCTCTTGCACACGGGTCTATCATTACTGATATAACTTGGGTATCCACTGACTAGGGGCCCGGGACTAAGGGCCGTGCATCGAAATCAAAGCTTGACAATTTTAGAATTCCATATCCCCAGTGATAACTTGTGACTGGCCGGACCCTGTATTGAGCATTGCCAAGACCGAACAGAACAGCCCCATCACTTATATGAATGTAGATTATACTGTTTTCTCCTGCAGAGAAGGCATCTGCGACATTCCGACAGCTGGTGTCATCCGAGTCCTTGTTTTCCTTCGTGAGCAGTGATTTACCCAAATAAATCATTACCTTGCTTACTTATTAGTCCCCTACGTCACCATGTGAGTGAGCTCCCGTCCCCAGGCTTCTAAATAGTTAATTACAGGCGATTCGGCCAGCCGGTCATCACTTACTATCTCCATTACCCATCAATTGAAAAGGTGTCGTCCTAAAGTTGACTGTCCCTGGCAATTGTGGGGTGAATGGCAGTGGGCGTGGACACCCGACGGGAGATTCGGAACCGACACCATGATGAGACCCGACCGTGTTTTCGAAAGACTAACTACCCTACAACGCCCACGAAGTGTCAGATGTTCACATAAAGCACCCTCACCAGTTCATTTTAATTCATAGGTTCCTGCATTTGTAACTTGCTGATGTGTAGCGGCCGCCGTCGATATACAGTTCATGCCATTCTGATGTAATCACATGCAGGCTGAGGGAGACCTCAAAGGTTGTACCGAGACAGGTGTCTATTACCATGTACATGAACATGGCCAATCTGCACCAGCTCTCTTCAGCCATAATGAGCTGCAGTGACAATATGCCTTCAACTGGGTTGGTTTTCAATGCATATCTGTGTACTGGATAGTGTTTGCACCAATGGGACATGGCACCGTTGGTAAAAAAAATAACAGTTGTCCCAACTGTGTGTAATTTTCTTGTATAATAATTGTCTCACACTGGCGAATGTAACACTAACAAAACTGCCCAGCGTATAATATACGAGGCAATTCATTATAACCAGTTTTCTCAAGTGGACATGCCGCAGTAAACAGGTATTATATCCTCATCGAGTTTTTATACTGATAAAGAAGTTGTCGTATAGCATATCCTTATTTCGTAATTTGTGAAATTCAGTGTTTTAAGCAGTGTAGTCTTAAAAACTAATTCAGTCATAATTCAAAATAAATAACCGATGCGTAATCTGTTTAAAGTTCATGCCCGTGCAACGTAGTCAGGAAGCCTTGAACAGCTCTCACGTTGCCAAACGACCGTCTTGCAAGAGCAAGGTCAGGGATGGAGTACTAGTACATGTGGTCTCAAGAGACAACTGTCTTATATATGTAGAATTTCCAGCAGGCATGAAGTAAATGCAGGTGAAACACACAAATACAAATACATGAACGCGTCAACGCAAGTAACACCATGACAATTAGCAAAAAGAGATAAAAAAGTTCCCGCCAGCCCTCTTCTTGAAGTTTAATGTGTAAGGTTACAGCTTGTATTCGGGACGAACACAGCTGAACTGGATGATGGTTCTACTAAAAGAATTCGATCTCGTGTGTGAAACCGTATGCAGAGCTGGTTCACTTGAAAATGCTACAAAACCACCATCTGTGGTCAATGACGTGGAAATAGGCTCTCAGTGTATAGTATACTGACTGTGATCGGGCATGTTTAATATATATAGCATTGCCGACAAGAGCCTGATCCTGTCGGACTGACAGCCACGAAAAGCGAACCAGAAATGCACCGTCCGTCGTATTCACAAGATGAAACAAGGACGTGATGTCTTGATCACGAAAAGAAAACCGTAATCCGAACATCCTATAAAAAACTGCCCTCCCCCTTCTCTCCTGCCGCGCTTTGCCTTGCTGCCACGCCTGCAGCCTCCGATACCGTTTTACTTTGTGAGAAGTGAATTGGACAAGTCAATTGAATAGAACGACTGGGAGAAGTTAATCCTATTTGGTGCAGCTATCGGGGGATCCTCGACTGTTCTCCCCGCCCTTTGACAGTGCCCCAATGCTCAGGTCCTCAAGTTAATATCAGACTCTTCCGACTCGGCCTAATTCCCACGGATTCCCCGGGACATCTCACGCGACGCTCTCTTTGTGCCATTCTTGGACGGAAAAATCCACCATAATGGAAAGATTGCCGGAGAATGTAAATTACCGTCGCCGTCTGGTGGCGACGGACGCTTTGACGGCACGCCGAGTGTACGGCACAAGATAGACACACAATAATAACAAGGCCTCACAAGAAAGGGAAAGGAACCTTGTTTGAATTAATCAGATCCAAAGATCATAATTAATTTTTTTCTGAACTTAACGGAACATAACATTGCAATCAGTGTTTGCGTGACGCAGTGGGCGCAAACGTCGGGTGATTATTATTTCGTGTCATGAGTTACTACTTTGGACGTTTGCTGTAATTATAATCTCAGAGCAGCACGCGAACAATGCTCCAAATTTCGGCAAATCTCAACAAGGTTTTGCATCCGTCACAGATTGTTAATGCCTATGGGGTATGCAGTACAACGCCCTTTTAAATCACCAATGCAGTTTTTATATATAGAATGGCATCGCCCAAGCAACAATAATAACAACGGAAAAGTTGTTCAGGTCCCCCGCGATTTATATCTTCTGCGCCAATAGGTAAAGTTTCACGCATGTCCACAGCCGCCCCTAAATGACCTTGCAGTATCTCCAGAAAGAGCCCAGGCCCTGTTATTTGAAGTGCGACTCGAGTTACTTGTCCAAGCTTGCCTGATTTGGTGTGAGTTACGGCCAGTAGGCAACCGTTTGTCAGGCGGTACATCTTCATCCCTGTGCACTCTTTCTCGCCAACGAGCTATAATGAAATAATAAAGGCATAAACTCTGTCTTGAATGGCCCAGTGTCACCTGGTAATTGGGGAGCAGCCTGAGCATCGGCGACCTAGGGGGTCCAACGGAAAGAAAGGGCGGAGAAGCATGAAACAACCTGGGGGTGATATATGCAGGTATAAATGGATGGCTGTCTTCCTCAAGATGTCACTTCATGCATGCAGGTTTGCACTATCTACACATTTGCAGCATAACGTCTTCTGCAGGAAGGCGCGCAGCAACACCGAGAGCAAGGATTGCAAAGTTATAGCATTGAACTGAACCAGAAGACGAATATACGAATTCGAAAGAAACGTTAAGCACGTGAAGTAAAAATGAAGGCGAAATGAAAAAAATGAAGGCGAAATTAACCGCAACATCTCAGTTAATTGATCTAAATACATTGAGTGAATATAGGAAGGACGTTCGCGTTCATGTAGCTGTGATAATAATATAATGACCCCCTATACACTTAACTGTTGTAAAGAAGCCCATGCAAGAGGTATCATTCTAAATGTCAGTAGAAATTCAACTCGAATATAATGCTCTTCCTGTGCCATTATCGCCCACTTTGGCCAGGATCATGACTAGAACGTAGAATGCGAAATTCAATAAAGACGTGTTATTGAGACATTGCCGGCATTTAGCGAACGGCGTCGAAGGCTTTATAGCCGTCCAGAAAATGCGGCCAGACGATGTCGTCGACGCGTCACGCCTTGTAAACCATGCACAATGAGCCAACTCTGACATTTTACAATGTCTGTGTCGGTGATCCCGGTGAATCTCACTGTTTTCAACGTCTCATTTACCAGTCAAATCAGATTGCCACAGGTGACTCGTTCTTGTCATCACAGTCTGTTAAAGGGCCAGACCCATTTGGGCATTGGCAAGGTGTTAGGTATGTGACTAATGACGGCGAATTATGTCTTGAGCGTCCCTTTCTCTTATTCCGTCGGATGATTTTGAAGTTGGTGGCATGAAATGGCGACATTCAGTTGCATGCAGATGCACTATTAGTGACATGTATGTGCGCTTCTGAGAAAAAAGAACATATATGGTGTGATGCATAGAAACATGTATCTGACTGGTGGTATGGCTTTACAAGATAATTTGTAGGCACTTACAAACAACTTACACTTTGTTCCCTTACAGAGCTTAAAACACGAATTACAGGAATTGTAACGCCGCAATGAAATTAGTTAAAGCACTAAGACAAAAAAACCCGGTGTAGATCCCAAAACGACGCTAAATAAACAAGAATCTAAGACCGTCGGGACGGCGAAAAGCCCCATCGGCCAACATATCTACACAGCTTGGCACATGCATGCTGAATTGTCTACGTCACTGAGGACAACATATAGAGACTCATATCAGGGTTGACTGTAGGTGCCGTAGTATTGACCGTTTGATGTTGCTTTTTTTAAGGTGGAGTTTAATTATGCTTAATTTCCCCATTCTGAGATCCTGAGCAGTGGATGACCTAAACTCAGTCTGCCCAGGTCAAATCTAACAGTGGCACTGAAATAATTCAAACTAACTAGGTGTGTTTAATATAATATATGCCCTAAAACGGTACTCGTGTTGTTAGATACAAACATATATGAGTGGCATTGAATTTGACTCCCCCCCCCCTCCCATTTCAATTTCACTACGCTGCATTTGCACTCCACATGACTTTATACATTAATGGCTAATAGCCACCGTATGCTTATTTTGCACGACATCGCTGCTATATGGCCACTTAAATATTTTCGCCCTGGCTCTTATCATAAGGCCAAATGTTAGGACCATGCACCCATTCCTGGGGCGATTTTTTGTTTTTAAACTGAATCTTCTCAGTCTTCACTAAGAGAGAAGGTTCCCACCAAAACAAAGTTGATTGATGTAATACTTTTGAAATATTTCTTTCCAAAAGTGGAACACAGAAAGACACACAGACACAATAGGAGCATCAGAATAAATCCCGTCCAGTCAAGAAATCAAATTGACATAAGTCAGTACACAATCATCATACGGGCCGGTGTGAAAATCCAAAACATTCCATATCGCACACAATCTTGGGCAAATTTGCAGTGGAGAAAATATCATAACCGTAACTGCACGGTTGCAGATCTCGTTTGTAAATTAAAGACCGAGATCCCAACTTAAAGGTGAATTTGGCCTGTGTCATTACGATATGTAATGTTAGTGCATGCGACACGGTGTATGCGACACGGTGTATGCGAACCGTTACTTTGTTCCCAATGTGACATGAGGAACTGAACTGTGGGGAACTCCTCCCCTCAGACTGAGAGCTTCACACCTGTGAGGTTGGACGGCATTGCTTTTGGTATGAAAATCCGGCATTTGGCAGGAAAGAAGAATTTAAAGCCACAAGAATGAAAAACAAAATTTAAATGCGTCCAAAAAATTCCAGACTCGAGTTATAACGCCCCCACCAATGTCGTGACACTCGGTCCTCGTTGACAGTAAAGGAAAATCAGGATGTATATTATCACTTTCTTCGGCTTTTCAAAACTACGGGGCAGGTAAAAAGAAAGTGAATTATTTATACGACAGGGGTTTTGTCCCCTACAACTACAGGGCTGGTCGAGCTGTAGGAAATGAGACCGGAAAAGTGGGCAAATTAAAGACGTCGCATGAACGAGGATGCGTGCAGACGTCTCAATGGGCGTGCTGCAGCCTCGCCATTCACAGGACGGGCCTGTTCTATGATTTACATTATCGCTCACGGATTCCCATGCTGAGGGGACGTAGGGATCCTCTGTTTTTTGTTGCCGGCCTCGTGTGAAGCTGAGAAAATCACTTTCAATGCCCTGCCTGATTCGACATGCAGATTTGATCGTGCGGCCCCTCAGAGGAGGGATGTGTTAAGGATATCATTTTGTCATACCACTGGGACGAGGTGATTTCCGGTTACGGTTACGCACCTCCGACTGAGGATTTCCGGGAGAGCTCGTACGTTGTGACGTCATTTCCTGTACAAGTCACGTTTCTGTGAATAACAGATATCTAATGGGAGAGACATTATGCTAATTCGATGCTAATTGATACAGTTGGAAAGTAACGTAATAAATTTGCCGTCGTTGACTCAAAAATCACTCCAAATCACCACTGTCAGCATTCAAATTAGGCCTACTACTGGTGCTGCTGGTACGAGTACTGCTGGTACGACTTAGGCAGTAGGCAGTAGGCAGTAGTAGTAGTAGTAGTGGTAGTAGTAGTAGTAGTAGTAGTAGTAGTAGTAGTAGTAGTAGTAGTAGTAGTAGTAGTAGTAGTAGTAGATATACGCCGTTAATATTGAACATTTCATTTAATAGAAAGGTCGTAGATATGTCGTTAGTATTGGACATTAATAGAAAGTGTTATAGAGTTCAAATTAGATTTGACTCCGAGTGACCTTGAACAGTCAAGTTCAAGGTTACTCAGACTCATTATCGATGTACCATCTCGTAAAGGAGCTGGGTTAGGCTATACGTTACTGTTAAATATAATAGGAAGCCATGCATGGAGAGTTCAAACGTACCACGATATCTGTCATTGAGTACTTTGGTAAAGTCAGGGTCACGTTTGTTTGCTGCCTCATATATCGTAAAGGAGCGAAATTTGGGCATACATTACTGTTAGACTATAATACGGTAGCTCTGGGCCATTTGATATAACGTCGTCTGATCGTGAATAAGACCTGGTCACATTCAGTGTCACTCAATGTTTGGAAGCTCATACATCGTAAAGGGTCTCCTGTAGGGCATATAATGGTATTGGGCTCGAAACGGAAGTCATATATGAATAGTTGTGCGTGATCTTGAATTACCTTGAAATATCTAGTTCAGTGTCACTGGTATTTCAAGCCCGCATGCCCCAGAAAAGAGTAGTTACTATAATTAAGAATACTTACCATTGAACACAAGTCATCTCAATATTTGGGGAATCCAGCTTTACCACCAATGACTTTGCGCGACATTAGAAGGCAAATTCACGGTTACTCATATTTGTAGCCTTAGTAACTCAGAAAGGACTGAAGTTAGAGCACATGTGGCTACTGAAGACTGTTAGGATCTCATATATGGAAGTCTAATTACGCCTTTGACCTTTAGTCAAGTTCAAGAAGGGAATGCAGTTATGGCAGTGATTGCCATTGAGCACCAATAGGAAATAATATGGACAATCTATTCAGTAGGCTAATTTTTATATATGTTAGATTAGACCTTGAATAACCTTGAAAGGACAAGTACCGGGATAGCCATAGGGCTTACCATTAACTGACTCTTCCTACCATAATTAAAGCGTTAATGGCAACCCTTTATGAATCTTTGATGTTGTGTAGAAAGAGTGGCGGCATCACTACATCACTACTTTTTAAATATCTCTTAATTTCTGCTATTGTCTTTAACTGGATCTACAGTGTATTTTGTCTCATTAGCTCTACGTTGTGTTACTGTACAGCAGAACTATACTGTTATAACGCGGTCGGTCGTCGTTCGTCGTCGTCCGTCCACAGACATCGTTTTCTCGGATACCGTCGAAGGAATTATAATGCCATTTTTGGGGGGAATGGTGCCCATTTATCATATCTCCAAACCAGTCTTTTTTTTAAAAAATTCTTAATTTGGATTTTTTATATTTTTCCCCGTTTTCGTTAAAAATACACATCAGATTCACTCCCCAAAATCACGCATACGTTTAGGGAGTGTGTCTGCCAAAGTTGTTTAAAGATTTGTGAAATTTCAGATTTTGGATTTTTGCCAATTTTGTTTCGTTTTCGTCAACATGGGACACAAGAAAGACCGCTGGGACAGCGGAAAACCCCGCCGCCAACAAATTGTCTTTTGTGACATCCAGATTAAGGTGGTAATATTAGCTGCAGGCAAATATATGTATACCATACAGATCTGCTACCACTCAAAATCTGAGTGACCTTGACTTTGAAAAACTTTGACCTTGAAATTTTATAGTACCATTGCACTGTCTGTATATGGTTTCCTATTAATTTTTAATGGTAAAATAGGGCCTAACTAGGCTCCTTTGCGAGATATAAGGCTTCAAAATCTTGGTGACCTTGACTTTGACCTTTCAAGGTCACTCCAGGTGAAAAGTCATGGTGTCATTGGGCTCCCCCTATATGGTTTCCTATTGATGTTTAATAGCAACATACAACCTAAGTAGCCTCCTTTGCGAGATATAAGCCTTCAAAATCTGGG
>JAAUYG010304147.1_pt1 | contig 13673 bp, 6 predicted proteins | sample 7278091 | NCBI WGS metagenome assembly JAAUYG01 (sample SAMN14350201, study PRJNA611818) | marine sediment metagenome | isolation source: surface marine sediment (0.6m) | place: French Polynesia: Moorea | collected 2018-08
GGTCATTCGGTACATTCTGTAAGCCATAGACGTCATTTCCTGCCGCTAAAATGCAGACCCTATAATGCAGACCCCTCAATGCAGACGCATTCTCGGGGAATGGGCGAGTGCTGATAATGGTAGTGAGCACTGAGCAGAATATAGCAGCTGATTAGCTAATCTAAATAAAGTAATATTTGGTGAATTACGATTTGGGCGGTTAAATAAGTTGTCCAGTCAGCAACCATTAGGCAAGGTGAGCTACTTCAGAAAAGAAATACGATTTCGTGATTGTGACTGACTCCGGGGACTGACTCGGTGACTGCCCCCGTGACTGCCACTGTCTGACTGCCAGTGCTCAGTGCTGTAGCCCCTGTCTACTTTACACACGTTACATGCTTTATACCTGTATGCTGCCGTACTTGAGCTATCGGTCAGATAAAGGGTCGTTCACGCTTAAGTGCTCAGGGGTGCATTTCAATAAAATATCGTTACTATGCATATGAGCCAAAAGTCTCGCTACTTTTAAGAGTTCGTAAACATATTAACCAGCTGTTAACAAGCTCATCTCTTTTGCATTTCAATAAAATGCTCGCAAAATTTCCGGCAACCTTCGGGTAGCTAGTAGTAACAAAGAGTTTTGTTAGCAACACCTAAAATTCGACGTCAAATTCAAGAGACAGCTCGGACGTTGGTGCTGTGGTGCTGTAATCACAATTGATAAAAAGTATCATGTCTTAATTTTTTCAGCAAGAGTGTTAACGCTTGGGTATTTTTCGGCAATGTTAGAAATAATTACCCAGCACTTTTAAATGATTCAATTTTCATGGGCAAGTATTGGTTTTCGTAACAGAGCAAACGAGTTGAGGCTGCAGAATATCGTTATCGCTAAGCTTGTGTTACTGAAACATAACAGGATGCACATATGTTGAACAAACTCACATCAGTAATTGATTATAGCCGATATATATATATATATTTCCATAAAAAGTTGACTTATCACAAATATATCCACTAAAATCTCACTATGCATTATTCAGTGGGAAAGAGAAGTTACGAGTACCTTAGAGCACTCACAAAGTTGCGAGCAAAAATAGCGAGAAAAATATAACGATCGTTTTATTGAAACGCAGTTCACTGGACGATTGTAAAGTTCTGAGCGTTTTCCGATTTAACGACGAAAACTGCTTGTTAGAGCTTTATTGAAATGCAACCCAGGTGCTACGAGTATGATCTTCAAATCCATAATTGTTGATATTAATAGGGTTATCTGGTATAGAAAACGTGTTCTGTAGTTGTCCGAAATTAATCAAATATTGCTAGCCGCGTGAAGTTGATTCCTGGTTACTTTCACCATTTTATATTTTTTGGCTAAATAAACTTCCAGTACTTTTATTTAGGCCCACTTTGGTTATAACTGATAATGGCTTGGACCGGCTAAGACCTTTCCAACCATATCTCATTTGGCTTCATATATTGTGACATATCTCCTGAGATATGACCTTCTGAATCACCCCTGCATGTTAAATCTCCATTAGGAATGTGTCAAGTCCAACTATGTCTGAGATAGAGTTTATTTTGTCCCACTTTGGTTATAAATGGCTTGGAGCGGCAAAGACCTTTCCAACCATATCTCACTTGACCTCATATCTGACATATCTCCTGAGATCTGACCTTCCGAATCACCCCCACATGTTACATTCCCATTAGGAATATGTTAAGTCCAACTATGTCTATGATATATTTTATTTTGGCCCACTTTGGTTATAAATGGTTGCCGGTCCAAGTCATTTACAACCTAAGTGGGCCATTAGTGGGCCAAAATAAAATATATCTTAGACACAGTTGGACTTGATATATTCCTAATGGAAATTTAACATGCGGGGGTGATTCAGAAGGTCTTAGATTCTATGTCTAAGCTATATTTTATTTTGGCCCCCTTTGGTTATAATGGTTGCCGGTCCAAGCCGTTGATAACCAAAGTGGGCCAAAATAAAATATAACTTAGACATGTTAGACATAGTTGGACTTTACACATTCCTGATGGAGATTTAACATGCGGGGGTGATTCGGAAGGTCATATCTCAGGAGATATGTCAGATATGAGGTCAAGTGATATATGGTTGGAAAGGTCTTAGCGGGTCCAAGCAATTTATAACCAAAGTGGGCCAAAATAAAAGTACAGTACTGGAAGTTTATTTAGGCAAAAAAATATAAAATGGTGAATGTCCAATAAGTAACTGTTACTTATTGGACATTTGAATGGTGAATGTCCAATGTCCAACCAGGAATCAACTTCACATCGCCAATATTGCTCATGGTTTTGTCCGACAAAATAAGTCACTGATCTTAACTGATTTACATTCTTTTCAGCAGAAAAACATCCAAAAAAGACTGTTTTTTTTTTTGTTTTTCTCTTTGGCAAATACGTTTGATATTAAATGCACCAGTCGACTTGGTCAATGTATGCCCCGTTTGGGGGGGGGGGGGGGGCAAATAGGCAACCCTGATTTTCCAGTGTCTAAATTCCTGGGCCACCTACACTTATCCAATTCCCCTCCCATGCGCACCCACTGCCTGTCTGACATCATACAGTACTATGACATATGTCGAATTCCCCGCCCCCTGTGTGCTCAACTCTTGTCTAATTCCTGGTCGTCAGGTGAGAATGGTCCATCTAATTCCTTCCCTTCCCTCCTCTGATTGCGAATGTCCAACAGGTAACAGTTACCACTGGTTACTTATTGGACATTCGGATGTCCAACCAGGAGAACTTCACTCTGCATACTGTGATGCTTTCTATTAATCGTGATATGAGGGCTGATTATCACCATATACTACCTGGCACAGCAAGTCCTAATGTCAGAAGCCACATGTCAGTACCAGGTACTTTTAAACCCCTCTATACCCCCTGCCCTGCCCCAGCTATAAGGACAACTCACTTGCCGGGACCATCAGTGGACGACTCGCTCACACATTTGACTGGACGACCCTCTCAAGCTATATTATCTGCAATTAGTGCAACATTCAACATCCATGCTTTCTATTAATAATGACATGATCGCTGATTATCATTAGAAATAATATACTACAATGCTAACTTAGCATAGCAAACCCTGATGTTAGCCAGCCACATGTCAGTACTTTTAAACCCCTCAATGACACCCTCCCTCCCCTCCCCCGGTATACAGTCAACTCGCTCACTGGGACGACTTGCTCACTCATACGATTGGATGACCCGTCAATATAAAGTCCAATAAAACCGACATATTCAATTTCCAAAATGGCTCCAACCTATAATATTCAAATCAAATAACACTGGACATTAACACCCAAGTACATGGTCAGTGAGTTAACCGCTTGCTATACAGATTGTCTGGTGTGTGTGTGTGTGTGTGTGCAGGAGTCGTCCATCCAAAGGTGTGAGCAAGTCATCCTAGTGAGTGAATCCACCTGTATTCCCACTACCACCCCCTCAGTAGCAGTTGTATATCCCTTTGGTAGAAGGGACTACTAGTAGTCTAGTATTCCCGCGGTGGGCTTGGGGTTGTGCAATAGTTTTACTTCACCAGATTTCTTGCCATATAGATAGTAGGGCAATAGCTTCCAATAGCCCCGTCTTCTCTGGTTAAGCCTGCTATTGCATTATGGCGCCAACCAAAAGCATGCAAGCTGGGGCCAAAACCGTATAAGTAAGGGCTATTTGACGATAAAACCAATATTAGTCTACTAGTACATGATTACATACCACACTCCACAGTAAGCATGGTAAGAACCCCACCCCCTTTTATCAGCAGTGGTCAGATAAATATAAATAGACTTGCACTTTTAAAAAACAACAAGCTATTCATCACCTAAATCGGTGTCAAACCATAACTCTCTGCCGTGGCTCCTGGCCACGGACCCCTAGCCGTCTGAAAACGAAATGACCCGGCCAACCCCCGGTCATGAAGTGCCCCTAGTAAAGCCTGAAATAAGGGACCTACAAAGGACGCCCGATGACAGAAATCTGCATGGCGCCTTGTGTCAGCAGTGGTCAGATAAATATAAATAGACTTGCACTTTTAAAAAACAACAAGCTATTTTACATCAGCATCATGGCCAGTAGGCATGAAACTTAACTGCATGTCATATGGTAAGTGGTTAAGCATCACAAGCTGAGTGTCAAAGCCTAGGGGCCTCTGGTAAATATTGCAAAGGTTATTTATTACACCGTTTCTCTGCAACTGCCTTGGTAGTTTGTTACAATCTTGCAAATTGTAGTTGATGCATATCTTTATGGCATATAACTTTGCTATAAAGTTACATATAGCAAAGTAAACACTTTCTTTAACCTCTAAAACTGTCTTGTTTCACTTCCAGATGCAAATAGCTTCACCTTAAAGCTGCCGATACTGGAAAATAACAACGGGCCAGATATTTGTAGTGTCGCTTAAATGCATATGAAGGATTATCAATAATATGTCCTGGTTCAGACAGAGAGTAACTTTGGCAGTTCATGCTTAAAATACATTTAAGTCTATAAATACATTTTTGCAATGTCTGGTGAAAATGGATCTGGGACAGCCGATGAGTTGTCTACTGCCCGACGACTGCAGGACAGTGTTGACTGCCAAAAAGGTCAGCAGCTGAACTTTGATGTTAACGACATAAAGAGACCTTGCGAGGCTGTTCTCTCTGAAAGCGGCATTAGTGGAAATATCTCGGGCACTAGTTTGGATAGTGGACATGACTCAATCAGCAGGCAGGACCAATGCATCATATGCCGAGAAGATTCAAGACATCTGTCAAGTCCAGACGATAGTGCTGCTTCGTCACAAACTTTGTCAACATTGACTGACCAGGCTGCATTGACCTCTGTAGGTTCACTATCCGATGCTCTTAAAGATCGTCTGGCAGCTCAGTGGTCAGAGCAAGCCCTGCGAGACTGCATTGAGTACGGGGCTGAGGCAGCCATTCAAAAAGTGGTTGAACTGTTGCAAGATGATGTTTCTGCCCAGGATGGTGGCCCAGATTTGGTAGATAGCTTTGCTGGGACTATAGAGGAAAGTGTGCTGGACTTGGTACATAGCCTAGACTTGGATTTGAAAATGGAAGATTTTGATGTGCAGGTGGATTCTGGTGAATCTAGTGTGTCAGCTACATATACTGACAATGCAGGGAAAGACGTAAAGGAAGCTGTGAGTGGCATGATGGATATTTCGGCAGACAGTGGTGTGACATCAGCGACTAGTCCAGTTGTGAGTGGTACGGATAAACCTTCTTCCGGTGCCACAAATAGTGAAGTTGCCCTAGATTTTCATCATCAGGGGCCTGTCACTAGCAGAGTTGCACAACTTGAGATGTCTTCTTCAACACCAAATGTTAATGTTACATCGGCTGGTACATGTGGAACACTCACTACCACCATCTTGCCAGAAAATGTCGATAGCGTGAAAAGTAAAGGCTCTCCTGGTCATGGGGCCTTGTATACCAGTTTAGAGGAAGATGAAAGGGACAAGTTGGCTCGGTGGAAAGAAGCCGGCCAGGCACTCAGACATGCACTTGTGCGTGCTACCAGAACTGATTCTCACAGTGCCAAGGTGCTCTCTAGTCAGCCAGTCAGACAGACTCATGGAAAGCCGGTTTGTACTTGTAACAAAACCCAAGATGACAAACAGACTGGGCTCAGTTTTGCAGAGAAGCAGTTATTATCAAAGCCAGGTCCTGATACTTGTACAGACGGTATTGGTTCAGCTGAAATAGCAACATCATCTACTTATAAAGATGTTGCTGAAGGTAGCCAGCTCCTTGTGAATGGCATCAGTACAATATGTGATAAGGCACGACTTTCTCCATGTAAATCGAAGCAGAGTTTTGATCCAATGAATCAGATGTGGGAAGAATTTGAATCTGCCGCAGAACAGCAGCAGAAAGCCAATAAAGGGGTTATGTCAGACTCCCAGTCTTGTAGTGCTGGAATCACTGCTCATGCGGCAGAGTGTGTAGACCATGTAGGCAGTGTGGCGATAAACCAGAGAGCTGTGACTATGCCTCTCAAAGAAGACCCAACGCTCTCAGAACTAACAGATCGACTGAAGAGGCTGACAGCAAGTATTCCTGTTCTGATTGAATCCGTGGACAAGGCAGCCAATGCAGCAGTGGCCCAGGACAAGAAAAGTCCACCAAAGTGTCGCAGGCGGAAGAAATCTCTGAAACTGGAAGAAGTCAGCAGTGCTACGGACAGCGACAATGAGACCATACTGCGAGGGTTTAAGTGGCTATCTTCTCACAGGAAAGGATTTCCATATCACAAGGATAACGAAGGCAGTGATGGTAGCCCACATAAAGGTCAGAAAAATAAAAAAGAAATGCATTCCTTACTGACGGGTGCCTGCCTGACCATGCATGGGGACTCAGGTTCAGAGTCGATCCCCAGCCTGTTGTCTTCTGATGAGGAAGATTGGACTAAAAGCAAAGATTCCATCAATGACATGTCAGGTGAGGGCATATTTACTGGTAGATGTCCTGAGCGTTCAGTAACAGATGGTAGCAAGGGTCAAGATGTGTCCGCACTCAACGAACCTAGCTATAGAAGCACAAATTCAGAGACTTCCAGGTTGACTGTTGCCCATGGAAGACCCAAAGACGACCATAGTCATGGAGTTGGCTCAAAGCCAGTTCTGCAAGTGTCGGATTCAGTCGCGAACTTTGCAGACAATGAGCTGGCAGAAAGTTCTGGAAGTGAGAACACGGACGGAGGATTCAGTGATAGCACAGCTGATCAGGCACTGCCTGCAGACAGGCAGATTCCTCGCAGTGTAGAATTTGAAAGAGAGATTGCGCCATGCTACTGTGACCGAGAGAAACATGAGTTGTGTTCAGAAGACTGCCCCGAGTGTACTCAGGATCATTCTCATGATTCCGGGGAAGAAGAAGGAATCGTAGTGAAGTCTCACTGTTGGGTCACAGTTGGAGAAGACAGTCCAAATGGTAAACAAAAACACCAATATACTGCTTTATATACTGGTAGTTATGTAGTAACACACACGTCATCCAGTGGCAGTGAATATATTATACAAACATGTATCTCTTTATGAATTTAATTCTGAACAGGTATTGTGGTCTTAAGTGCACATTTAATCATGAAATGTGTGGCAGATATTGGTGTAGTGTCGTGAGTAATGAAAGCTTATCCTGAAGTCAGTGGTTGGAAGAACAACTAACTGTAGAATGAATTCCAGCAGCTGCTACTGTTACAACATTTTCTTCCAATGTCTCGAAATGGAACTTGTTATGGTTTCAGTCACCTCTGATGGGGTCCGCAGTTTTGACTTGACTGAAGACAGCCCTGATGATATTCTGGAGTTTCAGTTCCTCACTGACTCGGCATCGGAGGAAGAACAGAGTGAAGTGGTACTGAGCCAAGCTGACATAGATTCCCTTCCAGAACAACTGTTGGAGGTAACTGAAATAAAAAAAAAACAACCACTATTTCATCAGGCAGTTTAGGTCAGTTTGTATGACATTAGTATTTTTAGCTCTGACCCAGTATGCCGTGTGCAATATATGCGCTTTTCTTTAAATTAATGAAAAAAGCCTGGTTTCAAATTGTGTGTGTGTCTCCTTCGGTGGAAAAAGCCGTTTTTAAAAATTTTTAAAACCATCTTACATGGAGGGTGAACCTGGAAGTACTACGGTATTTTCTGAGTCACGTATCTGGCTGGCAGGGTATGAAACATTCTGTGCTGTTTTTCTCCGTGTTCAGGGATCGGACAGTGAGCAGGGGGAGGAGGAGGCGGAGGATGCTGATGATGAGTACGAGTGCGAATGCTCTGTCTGTCAGGCCAACCGACCACAAGACCAAGGTGAGCTGTTAATCCACTCTGAATTGCAGGTACATACTGTGACACCTGTCTTTGAGAGATGACTGCCATGAGAGACTGTCTGTATTGAAAGTTACAAGACTACATATTCATGGTCAAAGGCCTGGCACTGCAGTGCAGCTTAACCTGTCACCAAAGAGCGCTTTTCTTGAGAGACCAATTTTTTGACAGCCCTTGGGACAGTCTTTCAATATGGGTTCTATTGTACACAAGCTGCTGTTTACATGGTTTAGTGTTTAGCACCATCCACTAGGGAATACTGCAAACCTCTTGGGAGGAAAATGTTCCTCAAAAGCAGCGTAAAGTCACAAAAACTGTGACACCTCGTGTTTGGTCGAATCTTTATATAAGAGGGAATGAGATTGGCTACAAGGTAGTCATGTGACCAAGTGTAGTTTGACTTCCGAATGAAATTTTCATGATGCAACTTTTGCTACCAAATACCTTCTATTGCCATGGCCTGATTACATCTTCAAATTTTTAGTCTTGTTAGACATGTTAGAAGGCTGTGATATTTATATTTTAACAGTGACCTATATACAGAGCTGTCATTGTTTTGATTGAAATGTTCTTATAGATATTGTTATTTGGGCACCATGTCTACCTGGCAGTTGTTCTGCATGTTCTACCGATTTGATAAACTTTTGACATACATGTACAAGATGATATACAAGTACAGGTTGAGCAAAAAATGTGAAATGTAAGATGTCATGGCAGCATCTGGATTGTAGTTATCAAACATACTTATCGGTAACTCTAACAATGTCTAAGCTTTGACTTAAAACTCCAATCACATTGCTTAGATCAACAGCTTTAAGTCAAAACTTAAGAGCATTTTCGAGAACTCTATCCCTGAGGCACTTGCCAGAGGCTCAGTAGCTTACATTATAATTTTTCTCACACTAGTATTACTGTTCAATGTTTCAGATGTATGTTTGTGGTATGAAGTTCAGAACTAGACTGTGTGATATGAAGTGCTAAAAGTTGAACTGTTGACTTCAATATTATTCAGTATACAACTATACATGTATGTCACAACAGGGAGCTTGACTTATTTGTTCTTTTCGACATCTCTCTCATAGGAATTGACTGGAGTACTTTTGACATTAGTCTGCGACCTCCAGAAGAGGCATTATCTGATGATGCTGTCTAGTGAGTATACAGTGAAACCTCTCTCGAGAGACCACTGTCATGAGAGACCACCTGTCTTGAAGGACCACTAGTTTTGGGCAGAAAGTCCTACATTTCAATGTAAATGAACCTGTCACCAAAGATCACCTGTCTTGAGAGACCATATTTTTATGGCCGTTGGGGTGGTCTTTCAAGACAGGTTCCCCTGTATAAGCAACAATATAAAAATCTTCAAAACTTTAATTGAAACTCATATGGTTCCTGGAGTGTTCAAATTTCATTTTGGTAATGTGTACCTCTATGACTACAAGCCCATCAGTAATTTTGTGATTAATCTTTTAACATTGAATTGGTTTGGGGAAGTATCTGTATGTAACAAGAGTTGGCAGTAATGTAAATTTCTTACTATTTGTGAGGGATTTATTTTCACGAGCATCTTTAAATTCCACAAATAGATCCCAGCAAACTTTTTACAGAATGATTGTGACCTGCCTTGAAAATCTACAAGACTAGAGGATATAAGCATGAATTACTTCCTGCAAACACAGTTTTGCTTTCAAAAAACATACATTACTCCCTGTGAACATTGATGAATTTCCAGTAATGTGAAAAACACAAATCTCATAACATAGTTTATAGTCGCGCAGTGATATCAGTGACGGATACCCAAAGATAAACATGATAAAAGATCCCCCAAATTAAAATGTTAATATACATGTAGCATTGAGTTTAAATTCTTTCCAGTTTCAATTTGGAGCCAGAAGGTGGCGTCACCGATGCCTATCTGCCACTATCTGTGAGTAGAATGGAAGTTATAAGTCCATGGGAGCTGATGATGGATGTCCAGGGAAACCATGGCATGCTGGAAATTATGTTTCAGGTGATACTATAGGCATTGCTGTACTGCAAAGTAAGCACCATAAGGTTTAATAACAAAAAGAATAAACACTTTATCCTGCAGATGAATGTTTTTCTCCTAAATAGTGACTCCTCATCTCACTTCCTGTGGAATAGAGACATATATACTCTCACAATGATTTTCATTGTCTGTAAATAAAAAAAAGAACTTCCAGATTTACTTATGACTATGAATATATTCAAAAGAATCATATTGCTCTAGTTGCACGGCAATATGCTAATGAAGGATGTGCACCAGTATATATATAATAACTTATTCTATCTTTTTTTGACAGAATGTAATCACACAGATGCTGTCAGTCTACCCCGATCTGCTGGTTGACCCAGCCCCTGAACCAGTTACCAAGGAGATGTTCGACACCTTTCCCGTTATTGACATCACCAAGGAACAGCTCGGTAGGATATTCTGAAAGCTGCAATATCTAATAGATATTCATTATCGTATAACGACATATTCGCATATACTTGATATAGCTTACTTGTGAGTGGCAATGTTGTGCACATGATGCGATATATTTTACCACTGCTTCCAACCTTAACTCCTAACAGAAATATACAATGGCACTAGTACAGAATTCAAGCATCACTCAGCTTTCACAATTTTCAAATTTCCTGCACTGTCCTGCTCTCCAATTCCCCATCAGAACTAACTGAATGGTTAGCCAGTTTCTGTATCAGGTTTCCAGTTACCTGTACTTTGTAGCAACATGTTTTACAGAACCTGTAAGCTGGAGAAATCGGTGCGGGTGTACCTACATTGTATAGTACAGGCCATTGCCAGAAGTGTGATACCACTTGGTGATTGGGGCATGCCTTGTGACAAATTTCAAATATTTGGGGAAGTTTTTTTTTTTTTTGTGGAACCCTTCCTTGTGATCTAATACAAATACACAGTTACACTGCTAGTGAGGATTTGCTGTCTGCTTTCAGAGGAGGAGACGTGCTGCCCCATCTGCCTGTGTGCCTTCCTGGCGGAGGAGAAGGCTAAACAACTTCCCTGTAGCCATATATTCCATGTCCTATGTATCCAAGTCTGGCTGCAGAAGGTGAGACCTACCCCATGGTACCCATAATCACTGGACAGGCAGTGTATATTATTTACATCTTGCGCAAAGAACACTTAACTGCGAATGCTTTAAGTAAAACCTTCTAATCGGTAGACTCCAGCCACTCGGAAGTCGACCTCTGCATTAAAGGTTATCATAGGGTTTTAAAGACCCCCTGAAAATTCCTAGCTAATACCTAATATTCAGATTTTCTGTTTAATATGGACTCAACCATATGGGAGTGAAAAATTCAAATGCTTTTACATGTATTGCTGTGACATTATTTGAGACACCGATGGTTCTGTAGATATCTAATACAGTGAAACTTGTATATAAAGACCACCCTAGGGACCAACAAAAGGTGGTCCTTATACACAGGTGGTCTTTATATGCATGTTCAATAACATGGAAAGTATACACCTGTTGACCTGTACAATGCGGTCTTTATAAGCAGGTGGTCTTTATATACAGGTGGTCTTTAGAGCAGGTTTGACTGTACCTCCTTTGCTCTGTGTTTTCAGGCCGGGACCTGCCCCGTGTGTCGTTTCATCCTCACTTCATCCCAGACAAATCCCTCAGACCAACCAGCAGACCTCTGATCAGGAAACATTGGTGTTCGGCTGGTTATTTATGCCGTGTATCTTGTATACCCCGTGTCGCCATACCATGACAGATGTGTGTGTTAGTGTTTCTGGAACTGTGCAACTTGCTTTAAATATATATTATCTATGTGTACTTAAATATACATGTTGCCTATATTGTTGGTTGGCAGGATGTCATATGAATAATTCCGTTTCATGTACTGGTAGTTAATTCTGCTACGATCCACCGTGAACAGCAGTTGATTGTATGCGTGCAGGCTCAGTAATTGTGGAAAAAAGATACAGGCCATAGTTATAATGCTAAAAAAATACTGAAGCATCTAAATCTATTTCGCAGTGTATGTCTCCAAGTGCAGTGCACCAATTCCAGAAATACCCCCAGTAATGTGTTGTGGTACCAAGGAGATAATTTCTTCACATAAGATAGGAGTACACATGGGTCTATAAAATATGGCCTGATTCGATTTTTAATGTTTTAACAGAGAACTACGAATCACAGATCATTATTTAAAGACCCCTATCTGAATCGTATATCAATATTTAACAGCCATGGCGAGTTGCAGATCACTCTATAACAGAACATCATCATGAGATAAGAGTTTTATATGTGGGCTGGCTCACAAATCGGCAGTTAACAGGGGCACCGAATCGCTCTTTAGCGAGGAGTGCAGATCGTAACTCGCAAGATAAGAATTTGGTCGGTTCGCTAGATTGGGTCGATTCGTTCGATTTGAATTTAACCCATTTGTACCCCTATAAGATGTCATCATAGAACTCATCCATATATAATACATTCCTCTTTTGTGATCTGGTCCTGGCCAAGCCCTTTGCCACATAAAGGTTTCATCGGAGTGACCACCTCACTCTACATTCAAAGAAAAAAATCAACAAAAAAAGTTTTTTGTGCTGTCTTGAGTGGGGGACGACCATAAATTCTCAAGTGGGCATGGAGCAGTCAAGGACTAGTACAAAATCAAAATGTTTTTTCAATACTCATATCGCACTACTTAATGTTTGATATGCAGTAAAATGTGTGGCGAATATTTAGTGTAGATGATACGTTGTGAAATGAAGTGCAGCTTTCCCACCATGTCCCCCCCCCCCCACACACACACACACATAATCTCTGTACTTGTATCTTCACATAGCTGTGGTTAGTTAAACCTGATCCGTGTGCATTATGGTCCAGTTTTGTGACGATTTTCTGTTTTACATTAAAGAGCACTGCAATGGGAAATCAGAAGGAAAACCTTGTAGCTGCAGTCTTTTGGGACAAGATTTCTCAAGATCTTTGATAGCTCAAGCCATTAAATTCAGGCAGGTTACAGGTTTGTGTTGATAGTCTTTTTTTCTATGTAATAATATTTGACACGTGAGAGGTGCTAAAGGAAATTTTCAGCGAGTGAATGTTTATTACTTGTATGACCTGCTTTGTTGTATGGACAGTCTTGATAAGCATTGTAAGGTGTACTCTTGTGAAACAGGGTATTTTCTTCTGTTGCGTTCAACATGTTTCTTTACTTTTGTTAACATTTACAAGTAAGAGATGTTCTCCTGGATTTTGGTTTAAGGAATCAAGCCCAGCCACGAGGGCCGTGTTGAACTCCTTGCCCATGACACAGTCCTGGCCCACCTGGACACCGAAGGCATCATTAGAGAAGCAAGGGCTTGATTACTATTATGACATACATGTACCTCATTATTAAAGAAAATGAAAAATAAATCCAGGTTTTTTGATCCAGAAAATTAGGGCCACCAGCCTCTGCATCATTATTGATTTCATCTGTTTATGGTTGTTAAAATTTACTCCCTCAGAATTCTCTCGAGCACATGTGATTTCTATTTTTAGCTCTGCTTGACTGTGTCAGCAGACCTAATGCCATGGCACGGGCGTCCGTCCGTCACCTGTCTGTAAAACGCATTTTCTCAGAACCTATCAAGCGAATTTATGCCGCATTTTGTGGAAAGGTTAGCTATGCACCATATCTCTAGACTTTTTTTCCAGTTTTCAATATTTGGACTTGAATTTTAATGATTTTCTTTTGTTTTTGTTAACATGGGACCCTATGGGAGAGAAAATTTCAAAACGCTACGCTATGCCTCCCTCTAGTTATGATTCCTTTTCACTAAAC
>JAAUYG010111651.1_pt1 | contig 13671 bp, 12 predicted proteins | sample 7278091 | NCBI WGS metagenome assembly JAAUYG01 (sample SAMN14350201, study PRJNA611818) | marine sediment metagenome | isolation source: surface marine sediment (0.6m) | place: French Polynesia: Moorea | collected 2018-08
ATTAATAACAATAACAATAACAAGACAACGATAACAATGATAATAATTATTATCATTGTTATCGTTGTCTTGTTATTGTTATTGTTATTAATATTATTTCTTTTCCGTTCATTTTAGGTCTTTCGGTGCCTGCAATTCGTGTATTTTTGTAATATACCCTTTGCTGTCCGCCAAGGTCCATGGCCCTTGTTTTCAATTTCCCTGTACTGGAGCGACGTTACACCTCCTACAAATCGGTTTCAAATTGCCCAAAGTTTTCATCTTGATAGGTCTCGCAAAAGTACTGTTTCGGCTTTTTTTTTCTTTTGAATGTTTATGAAGTTAAATTTTAGCGATATTTTTTTTTCGCTTGGCTTAACATCGAATCCCATGGGAACGAAAGTTTAAAATTGCTTGAGCCTGATTTCAAATTGAATTCTCATCTTAATAATCTAATAAAGTACTGTTTGGGGTTTTCAATTTTGTGAAACTAATTTTTCTGGTATTTTGACATATTAGCATTGCCGGAAACAGTTAACATGGGGCCTAATGCCAAAGGCCAAGTACCTCGGAATCGGCTGAGTGAAGGTGACTCTGACATAGCCTGTGCTTCATTTTGTTTTATAATTTTGATAATGTAATCTTAATGAATAATTTGTAAATATTCTTGCTTTCAATGGATTTTAAGAACCAAAAATAGTTGCTCGCCTGTATTTATATTAATTTCAAAGGTCACTCATATTTCCAACATTTATATCTTAGAAAACAGAAGTGTTAGGGCATATGTTACTTTTAACAACTAACAGGAAGTCAAATATGGGGGTCCATCCGTACATTCATATTAGAGCTTGAGTGACCTTGAACAAGGAAGTTCCTGTCAATCATTTTGCAACCCCTTACATATAAAAAAATAAACAGAGGTGCGAATATTGACCACTAATAGTAGTAGTAGTAGTAGTAGTAGTAGTAGTAGTAGTAGTAGTAGTAGTAGTAGTAGTAGTAGTAGTAGTAGTAGTAGTAGTAGTAGTGGTAGTAGTAGTAAACAGTAGCAATAGTAGCACCAATGGCGGTAGCAACAGTACTATAACGCAAAGTGCGAGAAATATTGTAGCAGCAAGAACTACACAATGACAGTAGCACTAAGTGAGATTTTACATTTAGTATTACTCGCCTTTTTTACATTTAGTGGGGGTTATAACATTTAGCGAAAATATATGGATTTAACATTTAGCGGGCCTTATAACATTTAGAGAAAAAGTATAATTTTATAACATTTAGCAAGGCTTATAACATTTAGCATTAAGGGTTTCTACCATTTAGCGAGGCTTTTACCATTTAGCGTCGTTTTAACATTTAGCGAAGGTTTTAACATTTAGCGTTGTTTTAACATGTAGGGTTGCAACAAAGCGCTGCAAAAACTTACTGACGAGAGACCCCGGCGTTATGACAACAGCTCTGCCCACAATTTGCAGAGTTAAGATGAACTGGTAGTCATTCAAGCAGAAGTGCATGTGACAAAATGTCAAGATTACATCAGGGCACAAAGATAGGAATTTTTTTTGCGTCGTCTGATCTGATGCAACACAGGTAGAAGTCAAGAGAGCTGACACTGTCTAAAGGATTATGTTCTTATTGGTGCCAACAACATAACACCGCCATTACAGGGCCATGGATTGCTCTCCGCTTGTATGGTGTATATTGGTCGCTGCATAGTTCTGATTTACTGTGTCCGTGCGGAGTCGTGTCCATTCATCTTTTGTAAGAAAGACCTCCCCCCCCCAGAGGTGGCAAATATTAGACAGCATAAGTCATCTCAGTTGGGATTCGTGTCATCACAAGAGAACACTTGGAGTGTTACCTTCCAACACGAGCATTTGTTTTCCCTGTGGCATTGGCATAAATTTCCCCGATGTAGACCAGTAGTGTGGGTGTGCTACAGGAGATGTAGTCACGTGCAACTCTTAAATCACCCCCCCCCCTCCCCCCGTTAGCCATGGCACCTCGTGGATTGGGCGTGGTGGGGGAGAGTGGTACACTGGCATAGGGAGTCGGAGACCCAGAAACGCCTCTCTCTTGCTAACGACAAACCTCGTGTTCGTCATGGATGGAAAGAGCGGTTTTTCAAGGCATTCCCTCATGGGATGGGGCCTCTACATCCAAACCAGTAGACTTTGGTAGTGTAAGAAAGAAGGTGAGGTGGCTTGTTTTTCCACAGATTTCGTGGCTAGCAAGAATGGAAAGTCGGCCACTGGGCAGTGACTTAAAGATTGAAACGAAGATTCCTTCGGTTGATTCAAAATATTTCCAAAGTGGTTGCATATTATTTTCTGAATAGAAACATTTCCCAAAACGTTTCAAGTATTTGCAAGCCGTTTGTCAAAGAGTGACCGACAGGAAGTAAGAAACTTTGCACATAACATGCAAAATAGAATGTTATAGCCCCGGTTTCAAGGCCTTCCATGATACAGGATCGTTATAACAATCTTGCAATTGTGCCTGACGAGAAAAACATTGCGACTGAAACAAAACAAGCAAACACGCACAAACATCAACACACAAAAAAGGAAACAAGCAGTAATAAGAAAGGAAACAGCTGATATATGATTTTTGTCTTTAGTTGGTCTTTCTGTACCAGACTGTAAAAGAGGGTCGAACAGCACGAACGGAGATATAACCGCTCAACACCGCACAGGAGCTCGTACATGTAGCTTATCAATCTGAAGTCGAACGACCTATCGCTGACTTTCCGAAAGAAAGAGGGCAAAGGGAACACATGTACACCTTATCTGTCATGGGTGCAACAGCATGCAGAGAGAATTACTCGGAGCCAAATATAACTCTGACAGTCAAAATGGAGAACTCTCTTGGCTATTTGTTTTGCTCTGCATCTGTCCTATTGTGTTTAATGCTGCTTGGGTGGTTATGTACGGATTCATTTGTCGGGCCATAATAATGGGTGTCTTGTGTTTTATTTCCTGCAGACCTGGATTGACGAGAGACTGATGTGGGATCCAGAAACTAGTCATCTGGATGAACTGGTGGTGGACGGGAAGAAACTGTGGAAGCCAGAATTTGCTGTCATTAACGGGTAAATACACGTTAATGAATCGGGTGGCCATTACAATGGCCCACACAGTTTAACTAGGCAAAACGTAAGGTCAAATAGGCTACAAACAGCAAAGAATAACATAAAATACTTCTAAATGACCACCACCAGACTAATAGGCTTACATCTATGCTCTTTCTTGCCGAGTATGCACAAGGAAATATTTCCCAATGCTCGCGATATGATGCAAGGAAAGGTATTATAAATTGATATCCTGCACAATATCATTGCTTAAATTATTTTAGCACATATAGCAATTGAGGTATCTTTGTATAATAACATTCCACGTTATTAAGTTTCATTAAGAGAAAAATTAAACAGATTAAGATTATTGCATATTATTGTAGAAAGAGTGCGAGTACATCATATGGCACCAGTTTGAATTCACCATGTCGTTAACCCATGTTGCTTCGCTGAATTAAAAAAGGTATCCAGTACTTAAATTCTTCTTGTTTTGATTTGAAGAATGGAATGGTATTTGGTTACTCATTTCTGTATGTCTTGCTTCCAGCGCTGAGAGTCTGTACGAGGAGTACAATGAGTTCCAGGCCGTCATTTATCCCAGCGGAAAGATCCGCTGGGAACCAGGGGGAGTGTTCAAAACGATGTGCCAGATTGACATCACCTACTACCCCTTTGACGAGCAGAAATGCTCCCTGGTGTTCGGCGCCTGGAGTTACTACACGACCAAGATGAACCTGACCACGGACAAACGGACTATAAACATGGATACGTATGACATCAACGGCGAGTTCAGCATACAGACAACGTTTGTGGAGAGAAGAGAGTTTAACTTCGCCTGCTGCCCTCATCAAAGATTCTCCAACATTGTCTTCACCGTTTACATGCAGCGCAGGCATACATTTTATATCATGAATGTGATACTGCCAGGCATACTGACCTCCGCCGTTTTACTCAGCATCTTCTTCTGTACGCCTTCGCAAAAAGTACATATCGGCGTGGCCGCACTACTTTCTTTCCGCCTGTTTCTCCTGAACGTTGCTGATACCATTCCGCGAACTTCCGATCACGTGCCTTTGTTAGGTGAGTGGATGGTGTCACGCATAACGATAAAAAACCCACATCCTGTCCCCTATCCATACTCTAAATATTGATATGACATTTACCTGTGTCTCAGAAAGCGAGTATAAGATAATAACATGATGAACGAAGGTCCGATAAAAGCAAGTCGTTCTTTAGCACGCGATTATATCGCCTGTCATCCCGTACTAGGCTTTTTGTTTCAGGAAATTAGTCATCCGTTCCATAGTTGGTGAGCAGTATAGTGACGCTATCATTTGACTCTGGACAATTGTTCCTCACCATGTAAACGTGGCCGGGTTGGCTATCCCTGTTTATATAAGGTTGCCATACAGTCTCATAACTTCCATTTTTTGCTCTAAACTTTAAAAGAGACATCAAAGGCCGACAGAGCTTGATTGATATCTTATTAGATGAAATACATGTACTTCTTTGTCTAAAATCAATCGGATGCCGTTTCAAATGTGTTGGAACAAGTTCGATGCCACTCTAATGTGAGGCAATGTATCTGTGAGTCTGTGCTGCCCGCAGGTCTCCTGAGTCACTAACACAGCAGACGGCTTTGTTTGTAATCGAACACACTGCAGGCAATTGCTGAAAGGGTGGCGATTTTTACCCCCGCCACTTCAAAGCAGACGTCTTTTTGTGTCCCGACACGATGACAAAAAGCACAGGCTGGTCTCAAGTGGGAGAAGGGGACAGGAACATGGCTAGGCACTTTGCATTTCATTCTCTCCACCGCTTTACTGCACCGTGCAGCTGGAAAACGTAACAAGGGAATATGTATAATGGAGTAGGTTCGTTTCTTCTTGTCCCCTGGGCAGCTGCTCACTTTCTCTAGATTTCTCTCTAGCAAGGGAACTGCTGTAAATCTTCAGAATTTATAACGGACCTTTCCATTCTGCAAGGGCGTTACAAAGGAGTGTCATACCATTGAGAAAATTTGTCTGCAAAATGCGTCTATAATGCAAGCATGAAGTGACCGTTAGCCGGTTCTGATTCGGTTGTGTAGCTGGCGTCGTACTTCTAACAGCGGATATTAGTGCAATTGATGAGAGTATTACGGAGTTGTGAGTGGTGTAAGAGAATGTCTTGTATCCCCACCCTACCCCACCCCACCCCACCCCCGCCCTCGAAAAAAAAACATGGGTTGCTAAGACTGATACTGCTCCAACTATTGCTACTACTGGTACTGCTGCAACATCTGTTTACAGCTCAATAGGGCTATCATATTTTTATGAAAGCTCTGTGCAGGGGTGACAAGTAAACGTGTTTAACTCAAGATTAAAGCCATCTACTCCACTGTTAGCTGGGCAGTGTTCGTTTTCTGCATATTACGGACTTCGGGGCATACTTCTAAAATTCTATTGCCCCAGAAACGCTTTACTCGAAGGATTCAAAATCGCACGTTCTTCCGCGTTCACAAACCATAATTATAGATCTACGTAATGCCATACGTAAATAAATAAAATAGAACAGAAATCAAGCCATCCATGTATTTACGTGTGTCAGACGGTCACAATACATTTCGCCCAAGTTATAGAAGCTTACAGTATTTTGGTGGGGTCCATCCATATAGCTTGCAACAGAGATACGTCGCAATTTGCAAACGACAGATACTCATTTTACCTAACACATCCAATGTTTCCCCCACCAGGTGCATTCTGCTATAATGGGTTGTGCGTACCGTTTGTCGTTTCAGGTATCTACCTGACATGTACCATGGCCATAACGACGTTGGCGATGGTGGCCACGGTGTTCGTTCTCAATCTGTACGGGATGAAGGAGAAGCCGGTACCCATGTGGGCCAGGAAGATCTTCGTCGTGTACCTGGCTCGGGTGCTGTGTATGTGCAACTGCGCCTCGCCGCAGGAACACCGCCGGCGTGACGTGGAGGTCCGCTACAACCACTCCCGTAGAGACAAGTACACTTACAAACTGGTACGCACCACTGATCCATCGGCCCCGGACGCTCCCCTCTACGACAGCAATTTCTACATGACGGCGAAAGCCCACTGCTCCAGCGATCCCCAGGAACCGCTGATGCCGTGTGACAGCGCGAGCTCGGCGTCCCCAGCTTCTTCAAGGCCCAGTGCGCATGCGTCGCCGATGCGCACGCCTCGTGCCTCATCCGAGGAGCAATCACAATCATTCCCTCAATATCCCGCTCAGTCCATCACCGACGACCACGGGAGGATAGCATTGGCGCAGGCGGACTATGCCAAAGATTGGGTCCACGTGGCCGCTGTGTGCGATCGCCTCTTCTTTTGGCTGTGCTTCCTGTTCATTTCCATAACCACGCTGTTGTTATTCCATCCCCTCACCACTTCACGATACTTCAAGATCCCGATTATTGAAGCTGGTGACAAATAATGAGGGTAAACGTTATGGTGAACTGACTGTGGCGCGTGTTGCTGCTACGGCCCCATTCAGGTCATCAGATCTGGGGATCATTTTTATGGACCGTATACATGTACGCATCACATACTTATTGCCCCATGTGAGGAGAGCGGTTACTGTGGAACTGCGGAGAACATATACACAGATTGATCGCTGCATATATATAGCTACTGTCATGGGGAGCTTTATATTTAACATATTTAATTTTTTTTTAAACATATTTTTATTGGATCACTGAACAGTTATCATATTTCTAACCTCTACGGGCTATATCAACGTTCAACTCATCTGCCTTCCTGGGTGTTTGGCAATATCCTGTTAGCGTTACACGACGGATGATTAATATTCCACCTACCAATGGTAGACCCTGTCATCCCGTCATCGTGCCTCCGTATAGGGGAAAACACACGGTGGCCGACTGTCGCGACAAGGTACTGGAACCTCCAGCTTAAGGAGTGTGCCAAGCGTTGTGCAGATATGGATTAGTCCTATTGGCAAGTGTATCGAAGAAACATTAGCCATGGCACATGTACATTCCAGGCAATGGGATAAGACAACGAAGAGCCGCTGGATGGGATGCTTAGCTAACACTGAACAAGAACGTCTCTCATACTGAAAACCAGACAATATACGGTATTGCAACGAAAGGCTTTCTTATCTCTGTGCGAAAAAAAATAAAAGATAAATTTGCAATTTTCAATATGGTGTTCAAATTTAAGATTACCTGGTACCAGTAACAAGATAAGAGTTATTTATCAGTGAAACTCACGTTCCACACACGTTCTCCAAATCAGCAAGATAACCGAACTACACAGTTAAAGCGACACCAATGACATCTTTGCCAATGGCGAAAGTGCCATTGGACAATTGCTACTGAATCCGTTGTTTCTCTGAAGTTCTGTATATCAAAACGACATCGGTAGCCATACACACGGGACTCGCACAAGGTACAATATGAAAAACCAAGAATCCTTCTAGTAGGAATCCTCCTAGTAGGAGTGAAAAACATTGTCACTAGCAATGTGTATAGTATTTACCAGCTGCGTTTTATATTGTTAGTAATTTCTACTTTTTGACTCCTAAATCCGTGTTGAACACAGTGTGCAGACCCTGGCTTGGGAAAATTATATATCATTCACATAATAAATTTAATGGCATTTTGATTTCTTTCTTAACACAGCACCATACGGGCCTGGAAATTTCAACAGGCTACAAGTGAGGCAGCTTTCGTCCTATTTTTTCAGCCAAACTCTAAGCCGATGTAGGTTATCATTGGCGAACACTTTTGTTGGCTTTAAGTCGAGTTTAAAAGATACCTATAACTCTTTGTAATTTTAACATGGGAGGTAATGAGAAAATCCTAAAACATTGAATATCTGTAGAGTGAAACGGGATAAAAGTTGGGACTAATGGCTCTATGTACTATGTGTGTAGCATACATTTCATCTAGCTGTTGGACTTCAGTTTGCGTCATTCGGTACACTTCGTAAATTTCTGGTGCAGAGGGAAATTTACTGTTTGAGTTCAGTGTGCGTCATTCGGTGCACTTCGTAAATTTCTGGTGCAGAGGGAAATCATCAAATCTGCCAACTTCAAATCTTAAAATATTAAAAATTGTGGATTGGAATTTTAAATAAAAGTTCAAAGTATTTTGAATTTTAAAATCTGAAAATCTGGTCAGTACATTTTCCTGGTGATGTTTCGGAGAAAGGGTCGCTCGAAACTTTACCATTCCACCCACTCACTTCTGTGTAACAAATTAAAATTTTAAAAAGTCTGCAAAATGTTGAATAAGTTCACCCATTTAATTACATTAAGAACATTAATAAAAATGCAAAAAATAAAATAAAAATGTCATAAAATGAAAACAACGGTCTAGCGATATGGCGTGCAGATCACGTTGAGAAACAAGTGGAGACAATCTTCTCAGCGATTTCTTAGAAGATGCGTGTTACGGACGAATCATCAGATAGGCTACAGACGCCGGTGCCTCGACAAACCATTTTGGCTTACCAGAGCCATATGCCAGCGAGCACGCAAGGCTTTGGCTTCATTGGCCGTACCACCCGTTTATGTGTCAACTTCCTTATATGGTAAAGCAACGGAGTACTTCTCAAAACTATAACCACCCTTTAGCATCGTCTATATAGTGCATTGTGTAAAACGCTCTGAGAAGTGCCCGAAGTTTACTCAATGAAAGCAGGTGAGTAATTAGGACTAGATAGCCATTGGGTGAATGTATAACCACTTCGCCATCAAAGTGACGACAGTGCGAAACAGTGGTATGATTGGCTGGGAGTAGCTGACCGGAACTGTTTTTGATTGGCCGAACCATTTACCAAAACGAGACCAAAAATGACTTTGGCCGCCACTGCAAGCACAGCTACTTCCACTGTGAGTAGTAGCTGTGCTCATAGGACAATGCGACAAACGATCTGCTGAGACAGTCAAGCGAGGCTTGTATGGCAGGGTTTTTGCCATAACAGAGAATGATTGGATGATCACAGTTCAGTTATATTTGTTTCGCTGTAAGCATTTCTTGAAGAATATCCCTGTATCATTAATCCCCATTCGTTACAGAATAGTAGACACCAAATTTGTAAATGTTAAAATAGCTTGTCTAAATAAAAGGTCTTCTTATATTCATTGGAAGTAGAATCTAGGGAAGAACGACATTTATTAAATTAGGCCTTTCGAGTGTTTTAGGTATTAAATATATCCATCATCGCCGCTGTGGCAAAGGATGGTGATTTCTATGGCGAAGAAAATTTTGTTTATCCTGCAAGCCGTCACTTGGAATCATCATGGGAACTTCATTTTCATTTCTGTTTGATTCAGTGTAAACCTCCATTTCAGCTTACGCATACCTGTTGTAGCACTATCACGCATACCCGCTGTAACACTATTACGCATACCTGTTGTAGCACTATCACGCATACCCGCTGTAACACTATTACGCATATCTGTTGTAGCACTATTACGCACACCTGTTGTAGCACTTTTAGCGTTGATGTGCTCGTTAAACATCGATATCTCCCGCTGGTTAAATTAGGCAAAACTGGGAAGAAATAAAATCGATGTTCTTGTCCTAATCAATTCCGCTATAGAAACGTTGTTTGGTTAAGCTGCCAAAGCTGTCGGTTAAAGCTAGAATGTCAAAATAACTGTCAATTGCCTCGAAATCTCCATGGCATGTCTGTTTCTGGAGGAGAAGCTATTCATGGCACTACCCAAAGGAGTTCGAAATATATACGGTACGTATGACATAATTATTCGCACCGATCAGATATTGACTCTCGAAAATTGATCACGAAAACTGTTTTTTTTAACAGCTTTTGTTACCAAGTTCAGAATCGCCACAAGCCCTAATAAACATACTAAATTATAATGACATATTAAAGATAAAAATACACATTTGTTTATACCTTGTGAGAACCCCGTTGCACATGTATAACAGTCTTGGCCTCCTGTTTATCTTATAAGACCGCTATTTTAAATGTATCGCTCAGTGATACTTGACCTCAATGCAGCTCTCTCTATGCTACAGAAAAACGTTTTTATACTGAGAAAGACTGGGGAATATCCGTTTTTGGTTGGTTACTTAATCACATCTATCGGTGGCTTACATTTACCATCAAACCACCAAGATGTCATGTTTCTGTAAGTCTTGTAAAATCCTGACTTGTTCGCAAATTCACACAGCTTACAAAACGCCCCTGCATGTTTAACGCCGTATCCCTTATTCCACTCAAAGTAAGCGTTATATTCCGTCTCGTTGGCCGCCACGCGTTTGAGGTAGAGGGCCAGTTCCTGTGGAGAGTTGTACTCCTCTACGTTGATCACGGAATGGGGAGGGGCATCCCTGCTGTAGTTGGTTCCTCCATAGACTACCGGTACAATCTCTGTCACTAGAGAACGGAATAGTTTCTCAGTCACATAGTCTTCACACACACTGTTCTCAAACGCCAGATAAAACTTGTAAGTTCCAGGAATCATCTTGCGAAAACACTCGGTGTCCTGTCCACGCAGCCCACAACCAGTCATATTACCACAGGCTCCGTAAATATCAACGTCTATGTAACGTTGGAGTTCATGGACATAATGCTCCCTCTTACCGGCAGTTACACATTGGGTTGCCACCCAAGCCACGCTCCGTGTTCTGTTGGCGAAGGGATACTTCAGCTTGTAAGTGGACTCGACCACGGGCTTCTTATAAACTTGACCATATGGCGCATGGATGTCAGAGTCTAGTCTATAAGTCATTGTCAGATTATACGTGTGCTCCAGATCCACCCATGGGACGTTGCCGGGGGATTCCGTCAGAAACAAGACATGGAACTGCTTCGGATCTCTATAAGCAGGAACACTTTCAAGGTCTGTAGCACTGAACAGTATAGCGGATGAGTCAGAAAGGTACCTGTGGTCATTTGTGAAAATACAATTGCTGACTGGGCAGTTTGTGAATGGTTTACTCCCCAATCCTACGTAATAGTCTCGGACCCCCATGAAGGAGTTCCAAGCGAGGATTATTGTAGATTTGTTGCGCTTTTTGATAGGCATTGTCTTCTTGTATCGGATAACATCAGCCTTCATCTCAGGTTTCTGTTCCTCCTTCCTGTTGGTGTCAGGCACAGCTATGACGTTTTGTTGTCCGTCTGAGTTATCGAACCCTTCCACGAACGCTTCACTTTTGTGTTTGTTTATTGTGTCCGGATCTTCGGAAAACATGTTTTCCTCCCGGACATTGTGGTGCCTTTCCGCAGACGTCGTTATTAAGTGGTCCTGTGCATTTTCGGTCTCTTCCGTGTATGTTTGCATCAGGGGAGGTGGGGGAGTTATGAATGGTGTCGTGTGCCGGGTCACAAACCACACAGGAAGAACCAGAAAAGTGATAAATAAAACAAATGGTGAAATCGTGCCACTTTTCCTCAGCATGGTGAACATGTTCAAATGGCTCGCAGGGCGATCCCAAGCTTTTGAAATCCCAAACAAAAGCCATGTAATATTGATCTGTGATGTAACGCAAAAACTTAACGTAACAGCTTGTCGCGTAGTGCAATCACCAGATTGCACTACAATCTGGCGAGACAATGTGTGTATATATTTATCGAACGTTAGCTGATTACATATTTGGTAAAACATCAATTGTATCCTAATTACGGCTGTTGGTTGGGCTAGAGAACAAAAAAACGCCATTTGAAAGTAAAAATTTCACCATTCCCTGGGAAACTGACAGCGTAATCATTATCTTTTTCTCACCTCCGGTGTGTTGTGTGATCTGTGACAGACGTGTGGTACACGATGGCATCAAAGCACCAAGTTCGACTCCTTCCAAAGTCGCATTTTAACAAAGGTGCAGCCTCGGGTACCAGGGTATACCTCAACCCAATGCAGCATTGGACGGAAAAGAGCTCGTTAGCCCAGTGGCGCACTGAAAGGTAAAGCCTGATCGGATGGTAGCCTCGGTATCATTCGCAACGTGTCCTCTGCAGTCGCAACCGTCACTTGATATCGCAGGTCTGTTGCTGGCCCTGGCTGTGGCTGAATTGGAAGTGGTCACCACCATTTCTGCCCGAACTTTAGGTCACCTATGGATATATTCGGTTGATACGCTTACTGTTGCATATACCCGTCTTGTCTTTGGACCGTACACGGCCAAGTCTATGTTGTTACGTCGGAACTATATTAAATTTCCTTGCAACAAAAATATAAAATGCCGTATAAAATCATATGCGGAACAAATAATGTGGTATAAGATACATTTGCGAGATATATAACTATTTACAAAATGAATTTATTGAACAATTCGGAATCAACAAATCCTTCTGAAATTAAACAAGCCATTACCCGAGAGCTTTCCCCCAAATCACTGAGATACAATACATACCTTTAGGTACATGGCAGAAAAAAAAACAAAAAAATTTCCAGGCTAGTAAGGATCAATGTGACTGTGTACTAACCTGTGGCTTTCTTCTTGCCCTGAAACACAATCAAAATAGTTCAAACGTTTGTTACAACTAAAATACACAAATGTACATGTAACAATAAATTGTCATTGGAGAACTAAAACAGGAAGACGGGATGACCCGTTTGCATTTAGGCCACCGCCCTGTCATGTTTGTCATTAAAACATACAAAGGCTTCACGGAGGGCACAATCAAAGGCCGGGTAATGTTGGGAAACTGCCTTGGGGTGATAAATCCTGGTGTTAGTGGAAAGCCTTTAGCCTCACCATACTATAATATTTCATCAATGGACATGCAAATTAGAAGAAAACGTGTCACCACGAGCGTTCTTCACAAAGCTGGTTGTATAATATTTCAATATTTTCAAACAGATGTCCCGGATTGTGTGCACAGATCTGTATTCTCTCAGCGGATCTGGCACCGTTCAGATCAGAACCTACAGGCTGAACTTCAGTTTGGCATGACGAGTAATATGTCTGCTTACCCAGCCAATTTAGCAGTGAAACACAGGGATAACATTGATATGGTGTGCAACTATGGACTTCGTATTAACGTGATAGGTCTGTCAGCCAACTGTACTCATCACAACAGTATTAATGGGACCGGACACATGTTCCTGAATCGGAGACCGGGAAGCAGTAAGAGCATAGTCTTCTTTGACACATTTTGCCTGGGTGTTGGAGTCAAAATGTTCCTTCGGGCGTATTTTGTCAATATCCAAACCGAGTTTTGCTGGACATCACAAAATTGAAAACTGAAGAACGATTAATGATGAAGTAAATATTATGACATGACAGGAAATATCAATCATATGTGTAAAATTACATATAACATTTATAGAACATATTTATAGAAATCACATTTTGTGGTGACTTTTACTGTAATATTCTGTTGATAGTGTAGAGTTCCCGACTCCAATCCGGCCAGGTAACGGTCTGTAACACGAAGACCAGGGGCTTGGCGCTCTGCTTGACAAGATGGAAGACAATGACCACATAAACTGGATAACACAGAGATCTAGATGCATTTTTCACTCTAAAACCTGCCGTTTTCGAGACACAAGGTTTTTAAAAGTCAGAAATACCGGTACACCGAATGACCCCAGAATAACCTTAACCACTTAAGTGTCAAACGTACCCTGGCGTACACTGATTACTCAACCCCAAAGCCCAAATTTCA
>JAAUYG010246789.1_pt1 | contig 13670 bp, 6 predicted proteins | sample 7278091 | NCBI WGS metagenome assembly JAAUYG01 (sample SAMN14350201, study PRJNA611818) | marine sediment metagenome | isolation source: surface marine sediment (0.6m) | place: French Polynesia: Moorea | collected 2018-08
AAAACAGGTTACTTGATGGCATGGTCAACATGTCACCAAATATAACTTTCAGTGACTATCAGCCATTTGTTATACCCTACCTACCAGGGTAAAGCCCATCACATGCTAACTTTATGTCAAACATCTTCCAAACAAATCCAAGCATTTTCTCATTGTATTTGAATATTACTGTAAAATGTAAAGGTATAAACTTATCATAAATGAGATATTTCACATTTACACAGAAAATGGCAGACACTAAAACTTTGTTGGTCCCATTACCGGTATTTTAAAAAGTGGCATTTACAAACAGGTTACGAATTTACGATGATTACTAGTAACATGATTAAAATATCCACAAATCGAGACACTGATACTAAAAATGTTTTAAAAACTACTTTGGCTTCATCTGCATATTTAACAAATAAAGTGGCACTTCCAAAAATCACAATTATTAAAAGAGAAACATTAGAGAAACACTAACAACCCGATAGGCACTAAGAACAATGCTGGTCCCATTCCATCTTGTGATGACTTGAAAGATCACAAGTAGTTGTATCACCACCACAATGAACATGTGGAATATCCATCACATACACCAAGTGGCATCCTGAAGGCACTTCCCATGAAACCACAGTGCCATCCACTGATTAGCTGGACGGTCGTCAAGGAAAGCTTTGTCAACCTGATGGCGCCAGGCCTGAGCAGCTTCCTGTGACCTAAACGGAGTAGGATACACGCGTCTCCACACCTTCCTGTTCTGATGCTCCAGATACGCTCTGTGTAAAGATTCCACTTGCTCAGCTTTCAAACAGTCCTTGCACATTTTACATAACAAAGTTCGACAGCTGTCCTTGCATTCTTCAGATGCGCACTTGTCACTGTAGACATGTACATCTTTAGAAGCTACCTGCATGTCGCGTTCCGACGGCGTCCACTTCTTGATATCATCGCTGACAGAACGAGCAACTCCGACGAGACTCAACATGCTAAAGATAACTTGTTCATACAGAACACTGTTGGCAGGAAAATGTCCTGATGACAGGTTGGGGGACATGTTCACTTCCATTAGGTACACGTTCAAATCCTCATCCAGAACAAAGTCAAAGCGAACCATCTCAAAGAAATTTCTCGTAGACCTATAGTTGCTGCCTGACTGAATCAGAGCTGGCTCCTTCATCAGTAATGCAGTGCGTACTGCTTCCTTCAAACGCTGATCTAACAGTAACGGATCCTTCCCATTTGCTTTCAAGTAGGCAAACAATGATTCCTTTCTGTTGAAGCCAAGATCATCGTAATATCTCTTTAGGGACTCCACCTTCCACGGTGGCATGTAATCATCTGTTATCACATAGGAATTGATATTATTTTTGTCAAAAGGGTAATACTCATCTGGACAGAACCTGACTAGCCAGTCTCCCTCGTAAGTGTATACCCTTAAAGGATCAACAGACGTGACTGTAGTATACAGCCCAATGTCAAACCGCCTCCCATCAATAAGATATGGCCTATCCACATACATCTGTATGAAGGTGTTTTCCTTGTCTAGCTCCATCTCGGACATTGTCTTGATATGCACCCCTCTGTGATTGTTGCTTTTCTGCACCCACATCTTATCCGGGTTTTGCTGAGCATATTCCAACAGCTTATCCTTATCTTGAGGAAGTTTGAAAGCACGGGGAATAAATGATAACTGTGTTGGCGAGGTAACAAGATTGACTTTGTTGGTAAGGTATCCTGAACCTGGGAAGTGGTTAACCCTCTGATGCGCCTGTAGCTTTGTTAACATTGACTTATAAGTAACAAACGGGTAATCGTGTGCCCACATCACATCAAATTCTTGGGTCTCATCAGTCACGGCAGCATAGCCAATCCTGTCAAACACGTGGAACACATGACGGAGGTAACCTGACGTAACTCGCTTTCCTTGAACCCAGACAATGGGACGGCGTAAGTAGTATTGTGTGCCACCTGCTGGAATCACTCTCCCAATAGGGTCAGTCTGGAGCAGTCGAAGTTGGTAGATGTTGACCATTGTCACCAGAATACCAAAACCCAGCACCACCAATACCATCATCGTCAGTTGGTGACGTCGCCGCAGGCATGATGACAGGTGCCGAGATGTTCCAAGCATGACCAAACTTCGCGAAACCTGCAGATAATGGTGTGGCTACAGTGTGTGAAGTGTCCAATACTTGTTTATTATCAGCTTCAGTTTCCAGCACTAGAATGATCCATTGATTTAATTTCTAGGTAATATTACTGCCAGCTATCATTGTACAAGTAGTAGCAGCACAGCCGTGAATAACATTTACGCAACAATACATGCAAAATTATCTTACTCATAAAAGTCAGTTACACAGAACCTAGTTCATTAGATTCAGGTCGGCAATGAGCTGTAACTGATCTAACATAATTCATTTTGTACATGTTAGCATTCTTATTTGTCACTATCACCAATCACTATATCTAGATCTGGTATCTGGATAACTATGTTCCAGTTCAACCTTTAAATAGCATGTTTAGACAGAACTGCAGTTAATTCTCAGATTGAGCCCTGTGTCACCTCATGGGAGAAACTAAGTAACACAGAGGAGATAAGCCCGCCATTTTTCAAGACTGAAATATTTAAACACATTTTTTCTTTACGGTCCCAGCACCTAGTATTGTACGATTACTCACTATCTGGATAATGTCGACACAATGCTACCAAACGACAGTCTTCTGTTTGACTGAAAGATATAGTCTGCATCCGCAGTATTTGAGCATTGGCAGCTGAGGACAGTGTGAAATATAGCCAAAGGGGTATATTTCAATATTTTGAAAACGACTTTGATGCTTGATTAACATTTAACAATAATTAATACACCACAGGAACTTTGTCTTGAATAGGAAAAGCAGCGGAGGTCTGAAGCAAGCTTGAGGATAAAAAGCTGAGGAGTACTCCCTCCCATAAAATTTCATGTCAAAGACATGAAAGACCAGGCCACAGTGCCACATGACACCCTTTACATTTTAGTAATATTCTGATAGACACAAAGCAGGACACCACGGGTGTACTACATGGAAGTTATCGATAGTGTGTGCACTTGTTCAACTGTTGTTTCCCAGTGACTGATAAAAGGTTATAAGAAAGATGGGAAGAGCCCCACAACCGCTCAAGAATCCGCATGGGCCTATTATCGCCCAGTTGGCTGCATCAATTTCACCTATTTCGTACAGATAGATAGCACTGATGGTTATGTAGATTCATTCTACCGATGTTCAGTCGTTAAATAAACATACCAAGGGTTAGAAATTTTGATGCTAGGTGGAGTATTCGTAAACGTTTTCCGTGTTTGTTGTGGAAAGTTCCGCCGTCCACTTTAATGGTCTCATGAAAGTACTACAGATTAACTGGGTGTTACTAAATCACGTACTAGTAAAGCACATCGGACGGCAACGCACAGTCCGGGACAGTATGTAGCTAGACTACATCGGACATGATCGGGCATATGGTTACTATGCTGCTGCTGCTGGGTGCTGGTGCTTCAAACAACAGGGATATTTGTTCTTTAACCCTTGTTTTTTAAATAGTGTGCTATATACTAATTTTAATACGGAAGATATATCTGCCGTAACTTATGTTATGTTGCTTGATAAACAAAATTATGGTTTGACTGATGCTGTTGGCCCTTGGCTATTGGTTGCCAATAAACTGTCTTATGTCTTATAAATGCGACCAAAATAAAATTGCATACTTACTATGTATACACATAACTTTTTATACTTAATTAAAGCATTGACAGCAGTATAATTGCTGCAAGACACCTGTAATTGGATACAGAAAGTTAATGCAGTATATAAAAAAGAAATACAGTATAAAAAAATACCAGGACCAGTAGATTTTAATGCCAGTACATTAAAGTGATATGTGAATATATATGTTGCATATTCTGTTTACCTAGGTATTATTTTATAATGTGCTTGTATGTACATATTATAAGACTAGAATGTGCCGTAGAGTGTATGTATATACTTTGTGTAACTACCCTATATATCAATGTCAAGTCACATAGGCCAAGAAATCCGTGTATTCTTATTCTTTCAACACTTGTGAATATGTCAATAAAAGTTATGGTTATTATGTAAATGCTATCAAATATAAAATTGCATTGAATGAATAATATCCATCGATCTTGTCAGTTGATCATCACTTGTGCTACATCTTGTCTTTTGGTATATTAAGTTACATATTCCAATGAGACAGAAGACCTTGAAAATGAGGGAACCAATCATTATATGGGGACATGTAAGCATGGAAAGTAAAACTCTGATGAGGAGAGGTCCAATGTATTGTGTCTGATGCTGTGTGATGTGGTTCCGATGCAGACCAACGTGGTATTTCTGGGTACACTGCTGATAAACAGTGGATAAATTTTAGTAATTTAGTTTTCAAACTGCATATTGTAAGTTTTCATAGCACACACAGCAAAGAGGCAGATATTCTCTAGAAGTTTCAATGTTTTACATTGTAATGCATTCCTATTTGTGTACAGGTTGGGATAGTATGCCAGAGTCAGAGTCTGACTACCGTGGGAAATATATATAATTTAGCTCACCAGTCGGCATACATGTGTGCAGGAAGTGACAGGTGCAATATCCCCAAATATTTCCACCCCACCCCCATAACCCCCTAAAAACAATACATCAAAACATGTGGGGTTTAGCACTCCCTACAATGGCAACACCCCAGCTGTAGCATGCATGTTTCATCATCCACCAACTAGGCAATGATTCTGGAATGCTCAACGATACCAATGCTGCTGTGCTTTGTCAATTGTGACAACAGAGATTACTGAGAATTCACCCTGGGCAGCAATATATGGAAAATGGGAGTCACCTAGTGTGAAGTTTGGCCACAAATGGTGGCCTGGGCATTAAAACAAAATGTAAGCCAGACAGGTGTTGCTCTAACTGAAAAGTGCATGCAATGTTTAAAAGCTCCTCCCGGCTGGACCAACCAGAGAGAGACACATATGTTCAGTTTATGTACCCAAATGAGGGTTTTGATACAGGCCACAGACTCCCCCACCCGCACCCGCCAAGAATTCACCCCTGTATTTGCAATTGGTTAACCTCTAACAAATTGCCTTGATGATAGATCAGTCATAGCTTCTAGAACCCCAGAACACCCAATGGTTGTCAAAGTTCAGCAACATCACCATTATGTTGGTTCAGGTGGACAGTTCTAGTTGTGGGTAGCACTAAGCAATAGACAACAAACACATCTATTGTTTCACCCCCTTTTCACACCACAACCAAATACAGCATAATATGTGTCGCCAGAGTGTCTGTTAAGGAACACCACATCCCGGCTCTAGTGCATAATCCTGCCAGGCATGATGCTGCACCTGAGACATAGCATGATGGCTGGGTCACAGCTGATGGCTGGCCCAGCTGCTGTGACCCAGCCACTTGTTGAGGTTTATGTAATCATCAGCGATAACAGTTGCCACTGATCCCCAGGCCTCCCGCATTCCCCAGTGCAACCCAACCAAACCACTGGGCACTCTTCGGTGGCTGGCCTTTGATCCGCAAATTAGCCTGTGGGTGAAAGGCCGACTGTGGACCCTCCTGCCACTGCTCCATGCCAGGTCCAACACACCCCAGTATATGCACGCCTAAACCCCTACAACAGGCCTGGGAATTTGGAACTGCTGCGCCACCCTGTAGAGTTCAATGGGGCAGACCTAAACCCTAAACCCCTGTATCACTTGAACCACACACAATTCAGACTAAATCAGTTTTCCCTTTGCAAAATTTGTCCATGGGTGGTGAAGATGTATATGTGTCCCACCAGCAACCATGTCTCTACATGTGTAGGTGGAGCAGTCATCCTTTTCAATCACTGCCCATGTTTTTGCAGGACTCCTTGAAATGGGAATGCTGGAACTCTTGAATGTGTTGATTTGCATTTTTTTCAGCTTATGCCTAAGAGATGTCCCAAGTATGACTAGCTTAATTTGCAACTCTACTTTGGCAAGGTGGTCAGACACGTTTATGCATGTAAGAGAATTTCATTCTTTGCAGTAAACTGTAACCTAATGTAAGTCTATGTTGGTGTTCATTTAAAGTCACTAATACCTCGGCAAGGAATAGACTTAGGGCATACATATATTTCTATTGAATACCATCAGGGAATAATATATGGGCATCTGGGGCAGCTCCATTAGATTAGACGTGTGGGGTTGAAAGGTCAAATGCAATGTCAGTCACATCTTGTAGTAGTACATATCGGATTCTTTACACCATGGTAAAGTTTATGAGATCCAGATATGTATGTATGCTGCATTACAATGGGCAGGGTTTTCTGCTGTCCAAGCAGCCGTTCTTTTTCACTAACTACCGGTACTATAACATTTTGACTTAGCCCATCTGTTGATCTAAGTAAAGGTTTTTTAGCACATTTCTTTATTCAAGGTGTCAGTTGGGAAAAGCAGACTGGAGGAATTGAAGTTGGCTGAAGCCAGTTGGCTTACTTGGTAAGTAGACAGCATCTGTTATCAGACTGTGCAAACAGGGTCATTCTCCAATGAAGAAACTTTAACGTTCTACGGTAATATTAGGATCTAACAAACCTTCTTTTGCACCAAATTTAAATGTTTAACTGTAATTTATGGGTTGACCAGACATACATGTCAGATTTTGCAACTTGACAAAATCAAAAGTCGTGTGTTTCAAGGCGAGAATTCTGCTGTGATTGGATGTACAGTGGTCCCTCTCTTAAAGGACACTCTCTAGAGAGGACACCCCTCTATAAAGGACACAAACTTCTGGCAGCAAGTACTATAAATGTATGTAATGCTCCCTCTCACCAAAGGACACCTCTTTAATAAGGACAGAATTGTTTGGCAGAAGGGGTGTCCTTATTAGAGGGGGACCACTGTAGTCGGATGCATTTAATTAATAATGGTTCACTTTATTTTCTCACAAACGTCACACATAACCAAGGACACGAGCCATGTCAGGAACAGAGTTAACACTCAAGGTACTCTCTCTAATGACCATACGATAATATATCGTAATGGCAATCCATTAGCATGCTTATTCTTGACTTTAGTATACACAAACTGCACTACATAATGGGCAACTACACACACTTTGGCCTTAAACCAATGAAATATACCTGGATTGACTTCGTGCAACCTTTTGGTTTAGTCCAGACAACAAACTTGGCGATCATAATACCACAGTCCTACTGTCACTGGTGATTGTATATGTAATCATTCTAGGTTATGCAGCCAATGTTGAAACGCCTGTGGTTATGCGACTGTTACATGTATATTGGGTTATAGAGGCATTAAAGAATGCAAGTTTAAGGTTAAAGCCACATTAAGATCAAAACTAATATAAAGCATAAGAGGCAAATTACAAATTTTGTAGCACTGTGCTTTGGGGTGGTCCATTGGATGAGATTGAACAGGTGTGTCTGGGGTAATAATAGACAAGACTTTTGAGCTCACCAGAGGATAAAGTGCCATATAGAACTGCATATTGTTATTTTATGGGGTTTTATGCAACAGTCCCACAGAAAATGCAACAAGCTGAAGCTGATAGGTGTCGAGAAGCAAACCTGTATAACATGCCTGCACATTCTGGCTCAATATTAAATACAAATGACAACCTCAGGTAGAATTTAACATTTGCATCAGGTCCATTGCTATAAGCCTTTCAATAACACATATTGCACTACAAGCCGTCTTGTTAAGTCTCCAATTGAAACACACACGTTTGTAACATACTTCAATGTCAGAAAACTTAGTTCTGACAAATCGTTTCTGACAGAATTGTCAAGAGTAGCAGCAAACAAAGCTTAATAGATGAGCACTTATTAAATATATTTAATGATATAAGGGGCACATTCCATTTTTGATCAAAGCAATATCTTATACACGAAAATTATTTTCTGTCACTATCATATGGGAACAGTTATTCACGACATACTGTAATATACATGTACAGCAGTTCCTATGATTTAAGACACCTCCGTTTCAAAAGTTCTACTTTAAGACCAGCCATAAATGACATTACTCTTATATTTTCAACATAAACACATTGGTACTCCTCCAATTTAACACCATCTTCAATATAAGACTATATTTCTGGCTGAATGGACAGTCTTAAAATGCAGGGTTCGCCATATGACAATTTTAAACAGGAGGTGAATTTTGTTTGATCATGTTAATATACTGAAGGTATGCATGATACAATCTCTCACAAAATTCCTGTTCACCATGCCTTAAAAAAGGAAAAACCTTCTTCAGAATTGGATTACTCGTGAATACTACTTCAGAGGCACAACCAAATGCATCGGTGATTCAAATTTAGTTTTAACATGTGCTGAAAGCATTGAATAAAATTATTGTGCTTCTTTGAGCATTCATTCAATCAGTTAACAAAAGTAAAGTGTAACATTGAATTTTGAAAAGCACAATATTGCAATAAATAGAATTTAAAATCCACATTAATCCCCTCAAAAAACTCAAACTCCAATGGTTACCACTGAAAGAAAGCACTTCATCATTGAATACTGTATATTGGTGCTGTATATATACTTACAAGGCATGTATACAAGTGGTCTCTAAATAGAGGGAAATAAAAATTTGCAGCTCATACAAAATATTTCCACAGCATCTGATAATGGTTCACAGCTTGTATTAAATTTATTAATATCTAACAGGTCTTAATTAAATTCGATGACAGGTAAACAAATGCAAAAATCAACAGTTAAAATTTGTCAAGTATAGATGTGCTATGAACAGACGAAAAGGTGAAATATATATCAAAACACTTGCTGCAGGCCAGAGCATGTTTTAATATATAAACATTTTTTGTCAGTGTACATGTACTATAGATAGCACTAGGAAAGTAATGTCATGCAAATGATAAACATTTCGCATCATTAAATCTTGCAACAAAATTTTAATTTTTGGTGGAAGCCTTCCCTCTGACCCATATATGAAGTGATTCAGTATTGAGACAACCTGAGGTAAGAGGCTAAGAGTGGTTGCAGGACGAGGTGGTCCAACTTTTTGGCCCAATGATTAGATAGGACAAAATTCTTCAAACAGTTGTGAGAACAGCTAACAGGTGTGAGAGGCATGTGGTTATTATTAGACATTAATAGGAAGTGATAGATAGGGACTCCCAACTCCATTGCATTTAACCTGGAGAGACTTTGTAACATAAAATTCAATGTCACTTTTCAAGGCTTACCGGTATTATATCCAAGAGGTGATTTTGGTCATATGTACTGCTAAGCACTAAAAGGAAGTGATATAGTACCGGCATATGGGGAATCCAACTACACCTTTAGATTTCACCCTGAGCGATATTGAAGATCGGGGTAAAGGTCACTCAATTATGAAGGCCTAGATTTTGTAAGGAGCTGAATTTAGGCCATGTTTCTATAAAACACAAATAGGAAGCCATATACTGGGAGTTCAAATTGTGCCATTAGTTTTCAACGACTCGACTGACCTTGGAAGGTGAAATTCAACTTAAAGTCACAGTATTTCATCATTTTTAAACCTTATAGCTCAGAAAAAGTTCAGTCGGGGCATGTTACTGAACACTGAGTGGAAGTCATATATGGGGAGCTCAGCCATACAATCACATTTGACATCAAGTGACCTCCAAAGGTTCAAAGCCGCTCATATATTCAAGTTCTCACATCTGAGAAAAGGAATTCAGTTAAGACATATACTGCTATTGAATACCAGCAGAAAATGATTACTATGGACAATCTGGCAACATACTAGATTTGACCTTGACTGGTCAGCCATAGATACTGCCCTTATCCGATTATTAATACCATGGTAAAGTTCACTGAAATCCCCATATGCATGCAATATTACAATTGTGTGGTTGAGTTTCTGCTGTATCAGAGATCTTTCTTATTATAAATGAAATAATTTATCATAATGGAAGAATAATCCCCTAGCCCTTCCATACTGGTCAAAATGTAGTTGCCAGTATATTGTATAACCACAAGCACAAGTGTTGAATGTAGATATTCGAAGAATTTTGATTGTGCAACACACCTACATGTTGTGCAAAACATTCAGCAGCCCTGCAATTAACTTGTTAGATTAAACAGCTTTGACATACACCAAGATTACCCATCACACCAAAGTCTGGTTTGCCAGAAACACGCCCTCCAAAACTTCAACATACACATTACAAGAAAATATTACCAAACATAGTACAATACACCGCTCATAACACCAACTTATATGTTTCAGCAACAGAGTATCACATTATATTTCACACTAGCCATTCCAATGCCCACAGGTTGTCATAATCTGCAGCTTTCATGTGGTTCGTCCTCGTCACCATCGTCCCCAGATACCGAGTCACTGTCCCAGGAGGCGACACGCACTCGTTTATGGTCGGCCTCATTGCCAGAGTCTTCACTTTCAGTGACAGTCGCGGACGCAGCAGTTCTTCGTTTGCGTTTTCGGTTAGATGAAATTGTCTCTGGCTGTTGCTGCAGCTCATCAGGCCTCAGTAACCAGCTGAGGTTATTGGCCAAAAACGCATGTAGTCCCGGTGGTAAAGATAGAGCTTCGCTGACGTCTAGATTGGCAGGAATGATTTTACGGAGAACCTGGCAGCTGAGAAACTGCAAAGATGTGGAGAACGAGCATGATTTGATAAGCCTCATCCCTGTACGAGCAGCTGTCGAACACAACATTGGGTAGACAGTCTTTCCTTGTAGGCCACGGAACACAGTACCTGATGAAATAAAATAAAGTAGCATAAGTTTATAGATTAGGACATTGAGTACCAGTAAAGAAGTCCATAGACTTTAAAGATCAGCTTGAGTGCTTAACATAATTTAAGTAATAAGATCTCAAGTGCATCAAATAACATGAAAATGACTTTGAAGCATCCAAGGTAGAAAGAACCCAACATGTATAAAATATTTACCCATGAGCCTCAAACGTTTGTCCTTTGGCTATTTTTCAGATACGTAATTACAAGTTTTCATTTTCCCAGTCGACATAATATTAAACTGTAATATTTTTTTTTTTTGGTTTTAATCTTAAATTTTAAAATTCAAAGTGAGAATATGCACACAGAGGGAACCTTCCATGTATGTAGGATAACATTCTATTTTTGGGGGGTAGAGCTTAAAGGCTCTGAATGAGATCTAAATAAACTTGAAACATCAAGTATCTACCATGCAGGCCTTAACATTGAAAGTTTCACTTCACTACAAGCTGTTTTTGAGATAATTGCAAGTTAAATAAGTTATCATTTTCCCATTGCACTCTACATGCAGTAATGTTCAATATTTTTTAAAGTTTAAACATCACATTTCTAAGTGCTAAAGTATTGTGTGAACTGTCACAGACTTGCATCAAACCTTCAGATACAGTTTTGTTAAAAAAAAGTATAACAGAAGGAGTAGGCTAGGGGTCTGAAAAAGTATTTTGGGGGAAAATCACGAATTAGTTCACCAAAGCCCCCCCCCCCCCATGCCTTTGAAGCACCCATTCAGAGGCACCCAAGATACATAGTAAGAACTCCAAAGTTCAGTTTTATCAGTTTAGCTCTATAATGAGACTTCAGAGATAATTTCAAGTTTTTATTTTCAAATTCGCCACAACATGACAAAGCAAAAATTAGAATTTTAAATTGATGCTGGTGTGATGACACTAGCTCTGCAGCCTCTGGTATGCAAGTATCAGCACAGTTAACACAATGTAACTTGGAATTGCACTGACTGGATAAGTATCTACATAATTATATGTTCAACCTCAAAGCCGATTTCGAATGGGGCTCACAACACCATTGGCCTCTAACAAACCAAAACAGACAAAATCACATTATGGCAGCATAAAAAGTAAGACTTTAATTTATTAAACAACAAGCCTGGATTACCAAGTTTAGCTAAACATACCAATAGGACGACGATTCTTGTAGAAGGAAATGCGGCCATGCCACATATCAGCATGTACTCCAATAATACTGCCCTGTCCAAAGCGAGAGTTCGACAAAGTTTGGAAATCGCCTTTATGCTGGGCTCGACCATAGTAAGAAAGACCCCAGCTTTCTCCATCTCGACCCAACAAGCTACAGAAATTGTAGCGGAAGGCATTGAGGTCCACGTTTTGCGTTCCAACTCCAACCATCTAAAATAAATAACAGCGGATGAGGAAATCTGCTTAATTCGAATTCGAGCATCCAATCTAATGTATTCCAATACAACCATGGCGATACTCTATCCAGTTCTTTGACAATGGAACACAAGGCATTTCAACTTTACAGGCAGCCTAAAGAAAGATTATATTATGCACCCACATGCTACGTTGTCATGGTTGGAGTACACATAGAAAAACCTAGTATCAAATCACTTATTCTTAACCACAAATTTACACACTCAGGTGTTTTATTAGTAAAGCTTGAGGTCATGAAATGATAATATCTCAGGTAAAATTTTTAGTACCTTAGATGTAAAGTGAATGGCTTTAGCTTAAACCTACTTAGGAACGCTTTCTGTGCTTTTAAACCACTTGCCATCATACCATATCTGTGCCGTATACTGGCGTTGTCATCTTGACTTCCCAGAAATACTGCCTGTCCTTCATTGGTTGCAAACCTTTCACTGCAGCCGTGCCGCTACTGTAGTTAGCATGAAACTTGACCTCTCGTGCATCTTCAGATAAATCACTCGCTGTTGATTTGGAGTTGGAGTCCCATGTCCATTCAAAAGCTGAAGGAGCAACAAAAAGTCCATAGAACCCAACATTCTACTTGATGATAGCCATAAATACATGCATCACCATTGGAAACTTTACATAATATACATTTTGGTGTGATGTAATTAAACTACACTCTAATGACTTCAACATGTCTGAAGTGAAATTGAAAAGTATCTCTAGACTCTTACGACTATTACTTAAGTAAGAGTCTAGATTCCCTAAAAAAATATTTCCTGGTAACAGAATCCCTAAACTTTACTCTTTCAACCCATGTGCAGCGGTTTCAAAGTTTATAGAGGCTGTTTTTGAGAAACCTAAATGAAAAGACCGCAATGAGACCTCAAAGTGTTCGAGGTCAAGACTCCACTCATATACCTCTGTAACCATGGTAACACACATGGCCCAAGATGGTGTCAGTTTGCTCAATGAGCAGTGGATTACTAGTACCGGTAGATTGTTTTATGATTTCCAATTCATTCAGCACCCGTGTTAAAATTTCAAAATGGCATTTTTTTAATTGGCTCATCAGCAAGAAAATGGCCTATATACGCTATAGTTATGGATGTTGTCATATACTTTTACTGAAATCACATCAAAACTGTCAGACTTATGTTGAATTTTATCCCCAATGTTAACATGGTTAAGGCAGATCATCAACATGTGATCAAGCTGTACCTACTGGTATAGACTGTATAGTACTAAAAGAAATAAGTCATGCAAACAAACGTGTACAGTTCCAATACAACAACTAGACAGTCGGTTGCTGTGCAACGCGAGGGGGGCATCCCGGTTGGCAATAAGATACTACATCCTTATCAGAACCCTTGAATTGATCCTTCAAGGTCAGCCAAGGTCAAATGTAATGGTGCAGCTGTAATTAATCCAATATGGCACCTACTCAAACAACTCATTAAAACGTTACCTCAGCCAAACCATTTT
>JAAUYG010000406.1_pt1 | contig 13667 bp, 15 predicted proteins | sample 7278091 | NCBI WGS metagenome assembly JAAUYG01 (sample SAMN14350201, study PRJNA611818) | marine sediment metagenome | isolation source: surface marine sediment (0.6m) | place: French Polynesia: Moorea | collected 2018-08
CACGAGATCGTGGGTTCGAGTCCCGCCATACACTAGGTCGTCTGTGCCTAAAGTCCTTGGGCAAGATTTGTACCCTAAATGTGCCTTGAGGTGATCGTTAATATGCAATTACTTGCTTGTCGAGAACCTAATAAAATAAATCAAGTTTAAAAAAAAAAAAAAAAAATTACCAAATATTGCAAAACCCTCTTTCGTATCATAGATCGTGGAATCTCTCCTCTGTGGGTGCATATTAGGATTCGATTTTATTATGGAGAACTCACCCTTTAGTACACCAAAAGTGACAAGAAAGGCATAATAGTTGGTTGAGGATACCGCCAGTGTCACCCCGAGTCCACAGATACACACCCCACACAGACAGATCAGTCTGTAACCACACCACCTGGTTAGCGCCCCTGACAGTAGACCTGAGAAAATGCAACAGCAATGGTTTACATCAAACATAATTTTCGAAATATGCTGCACATTCTCCTATATGAAATGCGACATAATTGATCTATAGACGTCATATCGCAGTATACCTATACTTTGTACTCTGCCCGAGTGGTAAGATACTCCATTTCAAATTCAGGCCAGGAGTTCGAATCCAGCTTTATCTGTTATCTGATTGTAGACACTCTAGCCAAGTTCTGCTTAGGTTACGTAATGTGGCAGGAAACCAGTTAGGCCCCTAGCTGATATAGATTAAGATAGACTAGGGATAGGACAGCGACGTTTAACATCAATAGGATTCAAATAACAATATATGCCATATAAAGAAAAGTCAACTCCTTTCTTAGCGTTATTTAGAACACGTTATATTTACCAGATATGAGTTACCTTGAGCGTAACGCTCAATCTCATGATGCCGCGGCGGTCTCCATGTATGGCTTCTTATTAGTGTTCAATAGCATCACATGTCCTAACTCTACCCATTTCCAGGATATAAACGTTTGAAGCATTTGTGACCTTTGAACAACTTTTCAAGGTCACTCAAGCTCAAATCTAATGGCACATTTAGACTCGTTATATGTGATTCACATTAGTGTTCAGGAGTAGCATATTAAATTATAGTACTTCTATAATATTTTAGGTCACTATTATTGTTATTTCAGATAGGGTAAGGAGAGTCGTGTTCTTGCGCGTTCTAGTGCAGTAACACTCTTGTACGTTTATTGTTCAGGATCCTGAAATTACCAAATCAGTTTGGTTACAGACATCCGGAGAAGAAGCAGCTTTGCTACGTTTTCTCCGGACAGTTGCTGGGAGGAATCCACGAACATTACCTGCATGCATAAACTAGCTGTATAATGAAAAGCTCAGAAAGAGAAACCATTACCCACACAGAAATATGCGGTGGAAGTTAGCATTCTGCTTCTCCAAGGAGGACCTTCTAACTACAGTTATTTCTCCATTCCGACCTATCAGCAACCTCTCTGCAGTCGCTCCGATTTAGGTAGCTGCTTACAGGTCTTCCCGAACATAATCATTAATCACCCAATACACTGTCTGCAGCGCATCTACTCTGAAGCCCACTGCTGGCATGTTCTCTGCATCCTCTCTTATATATCAATTAACAAGGCACCTTACTGCAATATGGCCTCAAACAGCGTATTTAGCTGTTTGGGGCCATATCGTTAACTTTAAAATCTGGGTGACCTTGATCGACATCTAAAGGGCACTCAAGGACAAATATAGCAGTGTGTTGGACTTCCCATACGTGACGTCATATTAGTGTATAACAGTAACATAGATTCTGTAGGAAATGGAAGCCTTCAAAAAATGAGTTACCCTGATTTTGACTGTTCGTGGTCACTGAAGTTCAAATCTAATGCTACCATTGAATTCCCATAAATGACTTACTATTAGTGTTTGACAGTAACATATATTTCTAATCCAGCTCTTTAATGAGATATAAAGCCATAACACATCTGACACAGACGGCAATGGTAAAATTTAAAAATTTTATAACATTTTAAATTCGCAAAATTTCAAAAATCTGAAACTACTTTTCTGAGGACCACAGAGACGATAATTCAGGAGGGGTCTGAAATAAATCGGCAACGATTTGTAGAGGAGGTAGTGGTTTGTTTTCCAAGGAAAGGGACAAAAATCGTTAAATTTGCAAATCAAAATGGTGAAATGGTGAATGGGACATGGTGAAAAACAAAGTGAAAACTTTTCACGGTGCACACGTGATAACTTCACGTGCCAACGTAATAACTGTCACGTGCGCACATGAAAGGTATTACGCGCGCACGTAATTATTACATGCGCACGTAATAGTTATCACGTGCGCATGTGAAGTTATTACGTGCGCACGTTAAGTTATTACGTGTGCACGTGATAGTTATTACGTGCGCACGTAAAAGGCATTACGTACGCACGTGAAAGGTATTACGTGCGCACGTGAAGTTATTACGTGCGCACGTGAAGCTATTACGTCCCCATGTGAAGGAATTATGTGCGTACGTGAAGTTATCACGTGACCACGTAAAAAGTTTTCAATTTTTTTTACCATGTCCCCTTTGGGGCTCCGTACCATTCCGATAAATTTTTAACTCTGAAGCGATTTGTAGGAAGAGTAGCGTTTTGCGGTTTTCATTCGCACTGTGTTAATAAAATTTAAAAAAAACTCTTTAAACTTCAAATTGAAAATATTCACAAAAGCAAAACCTTGTCTATAGATATGGGGTATAGCTAGCTCTCCCCAAAAATTGGCATTTGATCATAGTGGCGGTTTGGGAGCAAAATTTTAAATAATAAATACAACGTTTTATGGATGACGATGACGACGCACGACGGACGCCTGCTCTATGACATTAGCTCTGCTAATACAGTCAAGCAGAGCTAAAAATATACATCGTTATTGTCCACATTTAACACCCCTTTAACACCATTACGATCATGATGTATAGACCCTGATAATTGTGAAACCAAAACTCTTATTAACAATTATAAGCTGTTTAAATACCTACAGCTAATGCAGCGAACGATGGATTGCACAGAGGCGACCAGTGCCATGTCTGTCTGTGACCTGCTGAAGTAGTCGGTGAGTTCGGGGATGAAGACACCATACGCTACCTTGTTGTGCTCAGACACAAAGTTGCAGAAAAAAGCAGCGAAGACTATACACCAGCCGTACCCGCCATCGGGTGGCTCTTTGGATGGTAGGCTATGCCGGTCCGCCACATATTCCTCTATCTCGGCCTGGGATAAAGCCACACTGAGCCGGGATGAGTATGTACGCGATCTGTGAGGGGACCCTGTACTGGATATGTCCGTAATGTCACGATTGTCCTCCAGAGAATATTCCTTATCCATATCAGTGTTGGTCTGTTTTACTTTTCCCCATCTCAACAAATGCACATGTATACATGTAACCAGCGCAATATTTGAGCATTACATGTACATCAGTGGATCTCTCCGACCTTCAGGTTCAGTGTTTCTTACGTGCACATGCAAGCCACCCTTCATTTAGTCGAGACAAAGGTTAAACACTTCTACCATTTCAATCGCCGTAAACGCCATGCATCTGCCAACGCTGATAACGTAAAAGTAGCTTGTTGATGGCCCTTATCCTGCAGTTGATTATAACGTCCCATTAATGTAATTGATGGAGACTACCCGGCTTTGATCCCGCACCCAAACTGCCAGCTAGGTGTCTGTCTACTATTTGATACTGACAGGGCAGACGTAAACGGGGTTTTCTCTATCTGGGCAGTCGTCCGCCGCCAGTGTCAACCATCTCCAAACCCATTGTTTGCATTTCTTTCAAATATTAGTTCTTGGTTGACTTGGGTCATACGTCCGGACATTTTTTTAAAGAAAAGTGTTTCCAATTTTTCATGATTTGTGTCGTTTTAGTTAACATGGGACCTAAGGGAGCAAAAAAGTCACAATGCTACTTCTCCAAATCCCAGTTGACAAGTATCAAATTTATCGTGAATTTTAGTTCAATGGTCGCAACAAAAGTATTTGTTTGGGGTATTTTTTATTAAATTTTGTAAAATTTAAATTTTAATGATTTTCTCCGCTTTCCTTAAGTGAACGTCGGGCCCCACGGGAGCAAATATTTCAAAACTCTAGTGCTCTTTCAAATCGCTTTCGAATTATCGCAAACATCTCCCGAATTTTCTTCTCAATTGTTCTCACAATTTTCAGTTTGCTATTTTGAAGCTTTTTTCGATATTTTTAAAATTCACACCATTGTAACATGTAGGAAAAGCACACGTTGTAGTGTTTAGGGTCATTTTTCATCACTTGGTGCAATTACGATTTTTTTTTTCGAAAACATGACTTTCAAACGCTACTCCTGAAGTTATGATTCTCTCCAATCATACATTTGATACAGTCCACATAAATGTATTGTTAAAACTGTACTTTGATATTTCACCATTTAGCGCCTATGGCAACGGTCAAAATGGAGTCCAATGAGAGAGGTGTTAAATGCCTTATAAATCAAAACCGCTTGGTTTTAGAGAAAAACGGGGTCAAATTTTGAGAATCGGGGACACTAAAAACAATATAAGGTTTTCCTCCTACCTTGTGTTGAAGGTTATTTTGGGACCATTCAGTAGCTTTGTCACAAACAAGCTGTGACTTGAAAAACACTGGTCGTAAAGCGAAGCGGATTGTGGGGCATTAATAACACACATATATATGTACCTCTAATCTTTTGGTTATTTTGGAGTCATTTGGTGCGCTGTAACTCGAAAACGCCCGATCGTACAGCGAAACGGGGTCTCAAAATTGATACTATGGGCAATATGTGTAATGCTTCAATAAATACATCTACTGCTGTCGTCATCTACAACGTAAATATCCATGGACCTCTTGTTATAGGTTTCTTAGCGTGAGTTGGTACTAGGTAAAGTAGAATACAGAATCCGACGGATAATTTAAAATATGCATGCCACGTTTCCATATGACGGAGGGTAGTAACTACAAAGGCGAAGTTTTCTTTGCTGAATATGGGCCGTGAGTTCCGAGAGACAGACCGACTATCAAACTTGTCATATTTGGGAGCAGTCCGGCTTATCAGAGCCATGCGAGCAGCACGCCAATCTCTGACTTCGTTCGCACTCCATACCGGCTTCCCGAAGCCACACTGCACAAAATAAGTTATGGATATGTAATATCCTCAAGTTTTTGTGTACTTCATGTATGCTATGCGTGCACGTATAGCATATATCAACTACACAAAAACAGTTAAGGATATTTAATATCCTGAATTTATTTTGTGTAGTGTATACGCGAGCACGCATGGAGCTGGGCTGGTTTCATTGGCCACACCAGCATTACGGTACCTTCATTATATGGTAAGGCAATGGAATTCTTCTGTAACGTACGTATAACCACAGCTTAGCATCGCCTTTATAACGCACTGTGTAAAACACTCTGATCAATGCCTTAACTTTTCTACTTGAAAGCAGGTGAGTAATACAGAGATAGACATGATAGATGGCCATTGGTTGAATGGGTAACCACTTCGCCATCACAGTGACGACAGGGCGAACAGTGACCAGTATGACTTGTTCTGGATAGTTGACCGGAATCGCTTTTGATTGGCCGAAACCAGTTACCCAAAACGAGACAAAAAGACTTTGGCCGCTACAGCAAGCACAGTTACTTTCAATGTGAGTACTAGCTGTGCTTGTACCACAGTGATTCGGGCGGGAATATTGGGAAAAGGGTAACAAAAAGTGGCACATATACTTCCTTCTACTCTCTTGGAGATGGAGCCGGTATTGAAATTGAGCTTATTTTCATTCTGTAGCAAGCGGTGTAGTGTGTAATGATATGGCTCCATAGAGTACGTTATGATACGGTGCATCATACTAATATTAGGATGCGTACGTATCCTGTATGCATGTATCATGTGTCTACGTGTTTATCCAGTATATTACAATATACGTTGTGATTTTGCTATCAACAATGTGTATTTTCTTGAAATAAGCGCTGCATCACAGGGAATGACTTGACGATGACCCCCCTGACATTTGCTATATCACTGAATACTGCGGCGAAGACTCCAACAAGGCTGCATATTACCGGTATTCTGGCGGAAGAAGAATACACGAGCAGTCTGACATGATCGGGTTTGCGAGAAGCTGTGCGCACATCGACTAAGTCAAAGCCGGTTGCTTATACAATCATAAACCACGATTTAAGCGCCCATGAGGTATATGGTCAGACAGACCGAATTGTCTCGAAGTGTCAAAGGATGGGCTTCTTCATGCCACGTCTTGTATCCCACAACCGGCGGATCTAGACTGATAGGTGGGCGGTTTGCCCTGATAACGTTTGTGTCAGCTTGGGAGTGTTCACACAGAGGTCCATATCGTTGTAGACTGTGGTTTATCCAGAACCATCGTTGACAGGAACCCGCACATGGTGTTTAACTTACGCGATGTTTTTCGGGACAACTCATGCCATGATGTTTGCAAAGTGGTTAATATGATCTTCTCAGCTTATACGAATGATGTATTTTTTTATTATTTGAATCGCTACATATGTCAGCTTGAACTATGTATGCTGGACGCATGGCCGCAACTCGTCAATAAACTACTACTACTACTACTACTACTACTACTACTACTACTACTACTACTACTACTACTACTACTACTACTACTACTACTACTTCTGTACGGTGCATCATTATGCAGTGAAACTATATGACGGTCTGATTATCACAATATATTTTACAGATTGTAACTTGTATGTATGGGCAGTAGTCAAAATCATCTCCAACAACATTCCGTTGTCATCAGCTACTGTGTAATCCAATATGTATTGCTCTTCAACCAGATATTGCAAAATTCCCCACTAAAAGCCCTTTTCAAACCATGTACGCCATCAACCTTCCTCCATAACAAGCCTAACCCCAGACCGCTTGGGTCCAAACCTTTGGTATCATATGTAATGATAACGTTATTATACAGCAAAAATGAAAGAAAATCAGAAAAAAAAACCAAAATGAAGTACTCCTTGTCCTGTCTTTTCGTAAAGGTATCACTGCATACATTGTGACTTCGTTGTGCATCATGCAGCCAGTCAACAATGGCAAGGCGGGCATATAAATCAACAGCACAAAGAAGCTAGGCTGAGACAAAGGTGGCCATGGTTGTGTTAAGAATACACGCTGAGATCTTGTTACAGATCTCCCGGCTTATAGATCACAACTGTAGGATTTTGTTTTACCTTTTGACCTATAAGTGATGGATGGATCATATGAATTGTCAGACGATGACGGTTGGCAATGGAATGGATGAAGATTGAGGCATCAGCCAGTTGAGAACAACGGGGTTAATGTCATGTGACAACAGACTCACACCGTTTATTGGAAAAGCAACGAGTCTGGTCTGAGGTGGACAAGGAGATCAATGATCAGAGGTCTTACAATTCTGAGCTCGAACATCTGTGTGCATCTGTCTGCAACATCTGTCTGCATAACAGTGTAAAGAAGTGATATATGATAAAATGGTGCCTGTACTTTAGTACTCGAAAACTTGAAAAAGATCGTGAAAGAAACGAATTTCAGATAAGGTTCGTTGGAAGGAAATTTCGCATATATTTATTATGCTACACTGTCGTACTGGTGTGAGCCAATGACGTACATGATATCATCCTATTCTTGACAGATAGTTTTGTGTTATTTCACATGGATAAGAAGAGCACGTGCCCTGTTAGTTATTGCTTCAAATAGGGACCAATTTACGCTTCGATGATTCCCTAAAGGTTTGCGTACGCAAGGTAGGTGTTCTAAATATACCTGTGGTCGTGCTTAATTTTGGGTTTTCTAATTACACGTACGCAGCATTGTAAATATTCCTGACAGGCATTCTATTGGTTTGCTTTTATTCTTCTTCAAAGTTTAAAAGATTATGTCTAAAAGACAAGTCACGACCAGTCTGTGTGAAAACCCTGCTGTGTAAATGGAAAACATGAAGGTTAACTTCAGTAAATGTGTATCTTCCTTTAAAGCACTGGTGTTTGAATCTACAGTAACGTCTGCAGACAGCAACTTTTTTTCCGTTTGTTCGAGAAAAGATTCCTGGCAGTGATTCGGGTGCGAAACGCCCGATCTCCGTGCAGGACCATTGTGATATATATTGACAGCGTACGAGTTGAAATGACACTAAGAAACTACTTCCCAAAGTCTACCTTCCTCCTCATCAAACAAACAACATGTCTCCGGACAGATTTATCAAACCTGAGCCTGTGCCATGAACTTTACAATATGCATACATTAATATCGTTACAATGTAGATCTCTATTGATTGCCTGCCGATAAATATTTAATCTATCAACAAATGAGTGGAATATTTCAATTACAATTAGTACATGTATCTGGCGTCCCACAATGAAGAATATTACTTTTGCCACATACAAGAAATGTACCGTTGTTGGAGGGGTGTGTGCATTGGAGTGAATCTTGTAGAAAGTAGAAAGACTGAAGTGCCTTTCATTGTTTGAACCTACCTTATTAATGATCAAAGAGTCATTTATGCTGACTATCGCAGTGCTTAGTACTTCGCGCATATATCATCCACATATAAAAGAAAAACTCTGAAACAAAACCAGGCCGAAATGTGAAGTATTTCCCGTGGTCTGTAGTTTCGTTTTGATGTGTTCCATTTATAGATCACTGTTTCCATTGTGGCTTCTTTTTACATCATGCAGCAAGTTAATTTGACAATGGCGTGGCAGGCATATAAATCGACAACAACACACAAAGCCCAGCAGTGAAAAAGATTCACTCACGACTGTGCAAAGAATGAAACCTCAGGCCATGCAGGCAACACGATCTTCCTGGTTGTAGATCACAACCATGGCATATAGTTACCATTGGCGAAATAAGGAAAACATGGCGGACCGCCAGACAGACACATTGAGCTTTCAAACCACTGGAATATTTTACTTGCACACCGAAACTTCGATACCTTGAGGATAACACACTCTGTTCTTGTAGAATGTGGCTACCTGTGTGGATATCTTGTCTCTTTGTTTGCGGTAGGTCATATACAGTGAAACCTTTCTTTAAGACCACCTGAGAAATACGGACAACCTGGGAATTAAGGGCAGCTACTTCAGTTCCTAGGTCTATTCATTGCATAGAAATGGATCTGAGAAATAAGACCACCTCCGAATTCAGGACAGATTTTGACAGTTCCTTGGATGTCCCTAATTCACAGGTTCCATTGTATATATACTTTTTGGTTACTTGGTACTGGATCTCATAAGGACGGTTTAGGATAAAATCTTAATGTGCTCCTTGTCACTATCATCATCATCATCGTCGTCGTCGTCGTCGTCGTCACCAGTCACAACGGTCGTCGTCGTAGTATGTATCATCTGCATGGTTATGATAATTATCACTATGATCACAATCCTCATCACCTTCCTTATCCTCATTTTAATGTATACCAATTGACCAATCAAGACTTTACATTGTCGATGCGTTGTTTTACGTATTTCGCTCTCAATATGGGTAACTATGTTCCATACGAAACTATAATTTGTTTACCAAAATATATTTATATTATCTGGGACAACTCCACATTCTCTCTTAATATCCAGTCAAAACATGACCCAGTATCAAATTATCTAATGCATGTACTCAGCACACGTAAACACGAAATGACGAAATCAAATATTTTTAGCAGACTAATGTACGTTATTCTCAAGTGTCCCGTATCTGGTATCAACTGGGAGCTTACATGATCCCAACTGCAAGAATAGCACATTTCAGAATTACAGGAAAAATGGCCAGGCCAGTATCAGGTGGGGTGCGATATTTTGCCCCCACTGCACATGGGGTGAGACCAAGCGCGTAGCCTGAGCTTGTCTGATATATCATACATCAAAGAAATACCTGACATGACTGAACCATAATATTTTAATGGCAGAATGCGTTTATAGAATGTTCCACAGATGTTCAAGCCATGATCGATCTTACAAGAACACAGTGCATGGCTAATCAGATTCAAATTAGCATGTACGGCGTATGCTTTGTGCCTGTATATTAAATAATTAGGGTTCCCTATAGCCTTTAAATAAAGAAAAGTAAAACAGAAAATCCCTATAAAAGTTTCTATGGCTGTTTCAGTGCGGGCCGCACTCCAGTGTCTCTCCAGCTCCGGTTACTCTCTCTCAACTTTCTCGAACAACATTATGATGTTTCACGAGGATCCCATAATAGGCCATAGTACCGAGTATGAGACATCGGGAGGATCAAGCTGTTCAGGATCGTCGTCCTGTAACCAGGTGTTCCAGATGGCCAGGGAACGCTGTAACTTCCAACCACGCTGTACTATTACAGAGCAGGAAGCAGCCGTACAGCTACCAGGGGGATGCGGTGTGGCCAACTATTTCGATGCGAACCCAGACCACGTGAACGGTTGGTTATGTTCCAGTTGATCAGAATGGTATTTTAAATGTTGAAGTTTTATATAACTGATTGGTTCACTTGAAAAAGAAACTGTCCTGCCATGGGAGTAGGGGTCAACTGTGATGGCAGCAGCAGCAGCAGCAGCAGCAGCAGTAGTAGTAGTAGTAGTAGTAGTAGTTGTTGTTGTCGTCGTTTTTGTTGTTGTTGTTGTAGTAGTAGTTGTAGTAGCAGTAGTGGTAGTTGTAGTAACACCAGCAGCTGTAGTAAACTATATTCAACCCAAGTAGATGATGAACAAATATACGCATGTAACTTAAAACTTTAAGTTTCACGAATAATAGACCAAACATAATGTATGAGCAATATTTAATGGTCGTCGACAATACGGATATCATTAACATTCTTAATATGTTTCTGCTCGAAATATAAGAAGTGAAATTAAGGAGTCAATTTAAGTAACACAGCAAACACAGTTGAAAATCGTACATGTCAGCGTAATTAGGACTTACAGCGAATACAAATCATTTAAATACTTATTATTTTTTACATCTAGACGTTTTAGGTAAGTCAGGGTATACAGATAGTTTACTTCTCTGTAGGCAACTGAGTTTATTACACTCTGTGCTATAATTGTAGCCATTAGTGTTTAATTTTTAACAAAAAAAAAAGAAAGAAAACCTGAACGACGCTAAGAACACATGAACTGCAGAAAATAGCCTAAATATGGTCAATTCCACCAAATTCCATACTACTACTGCCACAACACATTGAATTTCACGACCCATTTGGCCACCCGTGGCGAGTTAAGTCAAGTCAAAAATTATCGTAAAATTTAGGGGCTTTTAGGCAGTCACGATGTTTCTTGCAACGCTCTTAACATTTTCGGGTGGCCTTACGTGCCCGTAAACGCCATTAACGGGTCCCGTAAGCTTTACGTGGCTTTGTTGCAACCCGGCCCAGTTGATCATCCTACTATATAATGCACGGAAGGCGGTTTTGTTGCGGTCCCGTTTGTCGTCTATCTCCTCTGAGGCCATTTCACCTGGCAGCACGTTTTCTATGCAAAATGTTTCCTTCGGTATGTGTCCGTGTCCGGAGGGCATTCGTTTGATTTTTGTTTCAGTCTTTCCGCGCAAAAACAACGACTAAAATTTACTAAATAACCCTACTTTGAGGCCATTTCGCCAGTGTCCGCGCATCCGCTGCCGCCGGTCAAAATCGTCGCTTTGCCTTCGCCACAAAGCACAGGGCCAAACTCTATCACGTATTGGAATATATAGGGATGGGGGTGGGGGTGGGGGCTGAGGGGGGTGGGGGGGGGCACATGGAAATTCCGTGACCGGCTTTCCGCGGATGCCTCTCTTTCACGTAGCATTGCTGGCCAACAAAGCACAAAGCCAAACTCTATCACGTATATCTTGCCAATGTAATGTATATCTTGCCAAAAATTTCATTTCTTTTCTCATCATGGCCAATTATATGTTACGATGAGCAGAGTTTTGAAGCCTCAAAATATCAGAATTCTGACAGGAAACGGCTCCTTTCCCCCGAAAGCAGAGGTTTACACTGACAATGTTCTATTCCACCAGATTTTCTATCTTTCAGCATAACTAAAACAAGCAGGTATTTCGCTACCTTTCATGATTTCTGAAGGCCAGTAGGTAACTAAAAAAGACAAGTCATATATATCCATCGCGTACATTTTCCATCCATGTCTGTTCCACAAATTTGCCTGTCTAGACATTCCGTGCGAAGCACGGGTACGTCTGCTAGTGTTACTAACTTGGCTTTGTTAGCTATACCTAGTTCATCAGAAAGGGAAGGTGTTTGGGTAGGTTAGTAAGGGTGAACTGGGGTTGTGGTCAAACCTCGAACCCGTGATAACCTAGTAAACAAATCAACGTTGTTACAGCGTTATAAGGTGTATCAGTTTTGCTGTGTCAATTGTCGTGGGTTATATTGTACACGAAATGAATAGACACAGAGGCTACTGCTCATGCAGTATTGTAACTGATGCAGGCTTGATGTTGATATACAAGGGTTTGTGCATGTCGGAATTTGGCTGATAAGGTATTCTAAACCTTACACTATTTACATGATTAAAATGAATTTTACAGCAAAGTCTTTCAATCTTTCAAATCTGTCTGTCACTAATTGTCCTTGGTATGGAAGACATCCTAACCTGTCAAATGTGGGCAGCTACTTACACATTGAAAATGCTCTCCTCGGCCTTAGTAGGATATGGCCAAATGGTGCTATCTGTGCTAGGTTAGAAGAAGAAGAAGAAGAAGAAGAAGAAGAAGAAGAAGAAGAAGAAGAAAGAAGAAGAAGAAGAAGAAGAAGAAGAAGAAGAAGAAGAAGAAGAAGAAGAAGAGACAAATGTTCGAACTTGTCATTGAATCCGCTATACAAAACGGAATAACGAAAACATCAACAATTCAATACCTGTTCTTCACCATGTTCAGTATCCCCCTGTTTTCAGTGATCGATGAGCTAATAGATGTCTGTACCGGGAAGAAAACCGGTATCAGGGACATTTACATAATCAGTCCTGGCGGCACTCGAGGGATACCAGATCTAGACTACCACTGCCAGTGTACGTTCAGTAAGCCTGCCGACCAGGACAACGATCCAACAGTGGCCGTACAGAGCCGGGACACCCGCCTGAATGCCCCAATCTGCCGCCAATCCCTGGTGTTTGAGGATGACACGGGCACAGTCCTTGGACAAATTTGTTCGCCCTACGACACAACAATCGAGCTTTTTGCCACCAAATCCCTGGATGCTTCTTCCGAACTTACGATGATATTTCGCCAGATAGCACCTGTCCAGGGAGAATCTGGCAGCGCAGGGATCTTTATGATGCGTGTGAGAAGCTCCACAAACGGTGAGAAAAGGGGATGAAGCCCTATAGTAGTATACTTGAAAATCAACACTATTAATAAATTAATAGTGTCTTATATAGGGGATTTTGTTTAACTTTATGTAATATATTAAACTAAAACTCATGCAGACGTTGACAGATACCCCTAGACAGAGTTTGCCTGTCACAAAAGACTACAGTGCATCTATCATATTGTGGTATTTCAGCCTCCCTTTCTGTCTCTATAAGCAGCGTCTATTCTGGTATTAGTTGTCTGTAATATGTAGAACCAGACTTGCCCCGCGAGGCAGTCCTCAGTTGAGGTTAGCCGGCCAAGTAATCGCCGAACCTTAAATGTCTAGAATAGGGAAGCGCGAAGCAAGCACCTGTAACTAGTGCCTGCCATTGTTTGTTGTGTGCTGGTTGCTA
>JAAUYG010004648.1_pt1 | contig 13664 bp, 4 predicted proteins | sample 7278091 | NCBI WGS metagenome assembly JAAUYG01 (sample SAMN14350201, study PRJNA611818) | marine sediment metagenome | isolation source: surface marine sediment (0.6m) | place: French Polynesia: Moorea | collected 2018-08
ATTATACAAACCCAAACCACTCCCCCCTCCCCGCGCCCGCGGCCGGCCGCCGCGCCGCCGCGCCCCCCCCCCCCCAAGGCATAAGACCTTGTACCAGTCTAGTGTCGCATCCAGCCATCACCTATGTAGTACTGTTCGGAGTAAGTATTCCATCGTATTTTAACAGACTAGTGGACACCCTTAATGTGGTAATTTATACAAGAGGACAAACCCCATCCAGAAATGACATTGTACACATCCAATGAATGATATGATCATGATGACGCACACATAATATGCAACCTTGCATATTTATCAACAAACATTTCCAGTTCTGGTTGGCACATTCATTCTCTTAAATGCACTTTGAAGTGTAAAATGTTCTCATGTCTTTCTTAAGCTGTTGTCTTCATTCAAGCGAGTGCCAGATGAAACTCAGTTTCTGATACTCATTCTACACAAATGGTTTCATCTTGGAAATGGTCGCCGTGGTCTGTGTGGCAGGCGGCGTAGTGGCCGATCATCTAAGTGTGGGGGGTGTGAGGGTCGCCCAGCAAAGTGTGCCATACGTGGGCCTCGCCTAGGCGGTCGCAGGCCACGACCTCTAGGAGGATGCCATCTAGGATGAGGATGTATGGGAACGTCCGTCTCCTCGTACACCTCCATTTCCATCTCGGTGCCTTCACCCACTTCCTCCTGTAAGGGTTCTTCATAAGTTTCATCATATACCTCATCTTCTACTATTTCCTGCCCCAATTCACCCATATCCATTTCAGGTTCATGATCAATTATTTCTGGTTGATCCAGCCGTGGGGGACCATGCCCTCGCCGCCAACCTCGACCTGCCCGAGGAGCAAATCTCCCTCTATGCCTTGCAGAGGCATCGTCCAATCCCGGTGGATGAACTGGTTTCCGTGGCGGCCACTCGTGAGTTTCTTCATCAACCTCAGGCCACTCCGGGACAACCAGATCTCGAGGTGGTCTTTGCTCATGCGGGTGTCTGGGTCTTTGAACCGGTGGCCACCTGGCGGGCTCTTCTTCTGGATGCTGTTCAATTTCATCTTCCTCCTCGGCAACAGGCTGCGATTCGTCAGCAACTTCCTCGGGAAAGTTTTCCCGTGCCATATCAAGCAGGGATGGGATATTGTCCGTATTTTGGGGATGCGGTGGCAGGTGTTGTGTCCTGTCAAACCGAGGTCCCCTGGGTTCATCTCGATGCCTGTGGGGCGGAACTGGATGATCATGCCTCCTGAAAGGCTCCTCAGCATACTCCTCTTCATGATATTCATCATGATGATATCTGCGCTTGCGAGACTCGTATGAATGTGGTCTGTCATCAGGCCTTGGCTGCGATGCCTCACGATCCCTGTGATACCGGTCTTGGTCATTCCAGTACTCGTCTGCATGCTCTTGAGCATCTGCTGGCAGTGGACGAGAATCTCTGTGATGTCTCCTCCTGCCTTCAGCTGACTCAGGCTGCCGAAATCGAGGACCACCACCAAATTTTGCTCCCTCGCCATAATCAGCTGTATCACCTGCTGTTTCTTGAAAGGTAACATGTTCTTCATCCCACCCCTTTTGCCATTCTTCGAGAGGCATGTGCTCGTTGTCCTCGCCATGCTCTTGCTGATCCTCTTGTGAAAGTAGGACAGGGTCTGGCAGCAGCGGAAGTTTCCCTGGACCTGGCTTCTCCAGCAGTCCCCCGGCAGCTGGATCATGCATGGGACTGCCCCAACCACGTTCATGTTTATCATCCCTCCGAGCTCCATGGAATCTTCTTGGATCTGGTAAGAGACTCTCATCGCTTTTGCTCTGCCATGGCTCTCTGGCATCACTTGGCCGATCCCCGAGTAAGCCATCTCTGGGAGGTCCACGTCTCGGTGGTCTTCTGGATTCCTGGATGTTCTCTGCACCATGCTGAGGTTGTCTCTCCCAGGTTTCTTCATGCGGATATTCTCTTGGTTCTTTCCAGTGATGCCTTTCATGGGAAGCTTCCTGCCTCTCATGGGGAGCACCATGTCTGTCATGGGGCGTATCAAGTCTGTGAGGGGGTCTTCTGTGTGGAGGCAAGTTTTGTTGAACCACCTCATCTGTGGTTGCATTTCCCCCATGCCTGTGGTGTCTTGGAGGCAGTTCTGATCTACCGATCCTTTCCCTTGGTCTCCTTGTGTAAGGCAGATCTGCTGCGTGGACGTTCCTCATCTCCTGATCTGTATCACCTGGTGCTTTGCTGTCTACCAGAACACTGCTTTGTACTTTAGTCTCATATTGCTGCTGCATGAGCACTGGTTCACTGTCTTTCTCTTCCTTTACCATTGGAGGATCTGGCAGCAAGGGTGCTTGCCTGGTCAACTCCACTTTCCTGTAATCAAAATCAGTTGGTGGTGATGGCTTCTCTTCTTTTACTAACTTCATCCTGGCCAGCTCTGGTTTCATGGGTTGATCCACTGCCTTAGTATTAGATTCCTTTTTCTCACTATTGATGACCTTTGAATCTGCTTCTTCTGCTTTCTTGGCGTCTGTTCTCTCCACCTTCTCTCTGTCTTCTGTGCTTTTGCTGATAGCTTTACCTGCAGGGACATCCTCTGCTTGCTTGGTTGGCTTTTCATTATTATTGTCAATGTTTCTGGCAGAAACTTTGGACAAAGGAGAAGAGGATGAGACTCTTTTTTCTCGCTCTTCTTCGTGCTTCTTTCGTTTGTCAGGTCGCCTTCTTTTGCTTTCTGGGGATCTGGATCTGTGTCTGCTGCTTCTTGATCTGTCCCTCTTTCTATCTGGACTTCTGGGTCTGTCCCTCTTCCTATCTGTACTTCTGGATCTGTCTCGCTTCTTGTCCTGACTATCCTGCTTCCGGTCTTGACTTCTAGCATCCCTGTTGGAAGTTTCCGCTGATTTCGTTTGCTTCATCTCCTGAGCCGCTTCTTTTGGTTTCTCTTCCACCTCAGTTTCTTCCTCTGAATCATCCAGTTCACCTTCCTCTTTCTGATAGTCCTCTGCCTTCTTATCTTCTTGCATCGCCTCCTTCACTTTGGAGGTGTCTTCGACCTTGTTTGCTGTCTTTTCCTGCTTTGCTGACAAAGCTTCTGAATCTGTCTTTGTAGTGGGCTTGTCATTGGGTAGATTTTCGGCTTTCTTAGGTGTCATCCAGTCATGCTGGGGTGCCCACTTCCTGTTCAGGGATACCTTCCTTGTACTCTTAGCATTTTCACACTCTTCACTGTCTGTTTTTGCACTGGTAAGGATATCAGAGGGTGCGGTGAGAGACACGGAGTTGGCTTTTGAAACCGCAGCAATTGCGGTCACATCTGAGATATCCTTAGACAATTTGGTGTTATTATCTTCCCCAGAAGCAGCAGAAGCTTTAACGTTAGACTCTGTAGATGAAGCAGAAGCTGTAACTTTGGATTTTGCAGACACAGCAGAAGCTGTAACATTGGATTTTTCAGACACAGCAGAAGCTGTAACATTGAACTTTCCAGACACAACAGAAGTTGTAATGTTGGGCACTGCAGATGCAGCAGAAGCTGTAACATTGGGCACTGCAGAAGCAGCAGAAACTGTAACATTGGGCTTTTTTGAAGCATTGGAAGCTGTAACATTAGGCTTTTTTGAAGCATTGGAAGCTGTAACATTATGCTTTTTTGAAGCATTGGAAGATGTAACATTGGACTTTTCTCCAGAGCCTTCTGGTGTTGCCATGTGGAAATGTCGTAAGAAAACGCCCATACCAAAGGCGCCTATGTGTGTAATATCTTTTTCGTAATCCTCCTCACTGCTTTCTTCAGAGGCCTTTGTGGGGTCTTTCCCGTCGGCAGCTTTGCTTTCCGGGCTTGCAATCTTGTCAGCACTGTCCACCTTGCTTACCGTCTCACCACTCGCTGGAGTACTATCAGCAGGCTTTTGTGACAGGGATGGTTCTGGAATATTTGACTTGGCAGAAGAGTTGGGTACTTCCCTTCCTGTGCTGGTACCCTGCGCTGACTGCGCTGCATCTTCACCAGGCAGGCAAGTCTCATCCTGCTTCTTGGTGTCGGGTGTTTGACGGACATCTGCAAAATCGCTTGGTTTGGCTGCAGACACCGCTTGTGTGATGGATACCGGTTTCTGTTCTGTGCCCAAGTCTAGCTTTGAACTCATGGCTGTTATATCGACCTTTGGGGACTCTCTGGAATGTTGTTTGGAATGCTGTTCTGGAGAACGTCTTGACCTACTGCCGTATGCCCTTGAACTTCGGTCAGTTGAAGAACGGTCCCTGGATCGACTGCGTTCCCTGTCTCGGCCACTTCTATCTCTGTGACGGTGACTTCTGTGTCTGTCTCTGTGTCGGCCTCTATCATCGTCATCAACGTCCCTACGTCTGTGATCCCTGCGTCTATAGTAGTCTCTGTCCCGGTCCCTTTCCCTGTCCCGGTCCCGGTCCCTATCGCGATCTCGGCTCTGGCCAGATTCTCTGTCACGATCGCGATCTCTTCTTTGATCCCTACTCCTGTCATGGTGCCTGGATCGACCATCATCCCTATCCCTTCTGCTGCCCCTACGGCTGCTCTTGTCCACATCAGAACACGACGCAGATTTGGACGGGGATGATGCTCTTTCATCAGTTTCCGAAGACTGCGGGTGGACATCACTGGCTTTTTCTTTGGCATGATCCACCCGATCGTTTCCCGCAGACTCGGCTGCAGCTTCAGCAAATGGAGTTTCTGCAATGAGAGGTTGCTTCCTCTTGAGCGAATCGGCAAATTGGCCAGGTCTCCCTGTTCCACTTGGCTGAACAGAGTATGGCATTCGTCCAAAGGCTTCACTTGGACAGGTTTGTTCGGGATAAAATGTGCCTGGTGTTGACACAGACGGTGGCACTTGGTGTTGTCTTGGTGCCTTGTATTCTCCAAGGAGACTCTGGCCTGTGGGTGCTTGTCCCTTCTTGGGCAGATTGGCAGCCCAATCTGGAACGAACTCGGACATGTCTTCCTCCTTCTCCTCTCCTGCCTCTTTCCATGGTTTGTTAGGGTCACTGGTCTTCAGTGGCTGCAACGTATTGCCCGTGTCACGCAGCCCCAATAGCTGGGTGCGGACAGGCCTGGCTTGGTCTGCAGTAGATGCTCTCCAGTCGCCTAACCCAGGTAACCAAGACACAGGCTCCTGACTGCCACTTTCCTCTATCATCTCTTCATCATTACCGTCTTCTTCAGCTTCTGTTGGGTCTCCAGATCCCGCTATGTCTCGGAATGCTGGTGGAAGCAGCACTGGTCCGGAAGCAGCAACGCCTGGCTGGCTAATCTTCCTGAAGTCCACATCTCCATGTACATTGACCACCGGGGCTTGCACGGTGGTGGTGGCCTTGCTTCTGGTGATGGTGGAGTGCTGTGAGTCCTCCGACCTCTCACTTGGGCTAGCCATTACTAGCATGTCACTATTTTCGACACTGGCGGCATCGCCATCTTTTGCAGCATCGCTGAATCTATCGCCAGTGTTTTCCTCCTTCGTGACTTCCGTTGTCTCGCTGTCAGCCGCTAGAGCAGGCTTTTGTGTTTCTTGCTGTGTGATCTTTTGATTATCTGACGTGGACTTTTCAGCTTGAGCTACGCCAGTGACATCCCTGCGATGAGCCTTCACTTTCTGCTCCTCCAGCTGCTCCTCCTCATCTTGCTGGCTGCGTTTTTCCCTCCATTCCTGATGGGCTTTCATTGCCTCCGTCATTCCCCCAGGATTGTTCAGGGCAGCTTCAAGCTCATCCTCGGGCTCTTCTTGGGTTGCAGGTGACTCGGCAGAGGAACTTTTTTGTGGCACCGCTGCACTGGTCACCAGCTTCTTGAGATCATCAAACGATTGACGACCTCGAAGCAGAGCTTGCAGCGCATGTGGCAAACCGGCCATGCCAGATGGCTGGGGTTCAGTTTCAGGTTTGGGGGATGCCTCAGTGTCTGGCTTTGGGGAGTCCGGTGCAGAGATAATGAGAGGTGGGGATGGGATGCGTGTTGGCTCATATGACTTTTGAGCCAAGCGTTTGCGAGCTAAATTGGTAACCGATACTTCTTCCATAAGGAATTTGGGAATTTCTGTTTCGTTTTCTCCTTCAGCCGCCATGGCAGCAGACTGATTCTCTGTTTGGTCCCGGGGTGGCGTCCATCCACCACTGTCGGTGTCACTGGCTGCTGTCAGTTGAAATGGAGATCCCTGGGAGCAATCCGATGCAATAACCCTGCGAGTATCCATGGCGACGGGAGCACTAACTACTTTCCGTGTGTCCACAGCATTTGAAAGTGTGGAACTTTCTGATTCAATTTTCTTTGATGTACCAGTTTCTTGGTGTGAATTAGTTGCAAAGGCTGCGGTTTCTGGTTTTGGTACCATCGTTGGCTGACTAGCCGCAGACGAGGCTGCCGTCATAGGAGGCAAGGGGATTGTGTCTGGTGTGCTTGCTGCTTGAGGTGTCACCCTGGTGCCCGGTGGTGCAACAATACTGGCCTTGCTTGTAGCATCCTTTGATTTACTGTTGCTACCTGGTGCTGTTACACTGCTGCTAGCAGGTGGGAATGGGATGTTACTGCCGATACTTAATGGCAGTGCTGTTGTAGAAACAACATGGCTGCCTTCCGGCAGTGGGATGTCTTCAGCGGAGGGTGGCGGGAGCGGGGGTGGAGGCTGAATACCTGCCATCATCTCAGCCTCAGCAGCTAGTGTCTTTGCAATGGCTTCGTCCATGCTCGAGCGCAACGCGCTTGCCGTAGTTTGTGGTGTACTCTGAACGGGGGGAGGGTGTACAGCTGGTACCGAAGCACTGACAGGAGGGGGATACCCAACTGGGGGTGCTCCTGCTGCAGTCCCGCTAGCCAGAACAGCTTCACCTAGTAGAGACCCAGGGGCTTGCGATCGCTTTAGAGATTCGATTCGTTGCCTTTCCAGCATCTGTTTCTGCTCCTCCACTTTGGCGGTTAGCTCCACCAGAAGTTGTCGCTGCTCGTCCAGGCTACGGGAAGACGAGGTGGCAGCCAGGGTGGCCAGCATGGCCGCTGTCATCTGGGCGGGGTTGCTGGTGTTGCTGAGCTGTCCCAGCATGCTTGACAGCTGCATGGCGCTGGTTATCGGTTGGGGAACAGCTGCAGCTGGGGATGGTGCAGGTACGGGAACACCGGATGACATGGCTGATGTCATCATTGACAAGGAAATGGATGCGGTGACAGCAGTTGCCACAGCTGAGGTATTAGTGACATCTGTCGACCTCCCAGAGCCTGTAGCGGACACTGGTGCTACCTGGAATAACAAAAGCAACAAAGAAATTTAGATTCTGTCCCTCAAATTGAAACAATAAAAAAAAATTCTCAGCAAAATATGAGTGTACAATTTATCAAAATGTACTCGTTGGATGCAAGGTACCTGTAGGCATATCACATATATATTCATACCAGAAGGATGCCAAAATGTAGTAACTTTATGGAATTTGAAATATTTGGGACTAATATGAGATGTTTGTGAAATACTGCTACTAAATTCTACATTGGATATCATGGTTATTACATTATATTTTCTTCATGAGCCCTTATATTATTCATTAGCCAAATAAATATGTTTCGTCATATGCTGGCATATGGAGAAGGGGAAACACATTCTAATCATACATGTAAATGCATGCACATGTGCAGACATACCCCAACGAGTGGTGGCTTGGCCTTCGGAGCAGTCTGGACAGGAGGTGCAATGCTCAACTTATTGGCAGATTTCTCATTTCCTTCTGCAATAACCAAGGCATCCTCCTCTGGGGGTTCATAAGGCTCAGCAGCTGTGGGTAAGCAAATGACAATGTAATTTTACTGCATGAATTGCATGTTTCAGTGTAGAAGGTAAATCAGAATGGTTTGGCCATGTCACTGCAATGAAGAAATCACGTACAGTACCGCTCCAGCCAATCTGCTACAGCTACGCTGAGCAACATTTGACTAAGCTACACATAGCCAGGGCTCAACCTATTACTAATATACATATATTATATAATAAGCCGTCTTATGGCACATGAATTGCACCATTACATGGTGAACTGACAATGTTTGGGGGGCCATTTCAAAACATCTCAAGACCAAACCATATTACTACAGCACACTGTACACACAAGTACATGTAGGTCTGGAACATATGCACGTTGGGTTTAACTTTGGAAGGATTTAAATGTATGTGTTGGTCCCCATCATACCCGATACTTTTTCCTCCTTCCATTTCTTAGGTTTTGAGCGAGCATACTGCTGTACAATCGGGTCTTTTTGCTGGGTTTCTGGCAAGTCTTCATCTTCTGACGCACTGCTTGACGCTTCAGGTGTCTGACTGGCAGTGCTGGGTATCTGGGGGCACAAACAATATACTTTATGATATACAAGTATGTTGGCTTTTGTAAAGGTAAATTTACTGGTATGGATTTCAGTTTGGAGACATATAAACTTTGATAAAGTATTAGATACATTGATCACCCATGGTGCCATAGGTACAGAGGGTGTATGCTCCATTGGGGAGTAGAATAGGCACAGGTGTGCCCAGGGTAATATTATGTAAAGTGCTCTGAGCTGATATTAAGATCTCCAAATACTAGTATTGTAATACCAGTACACAGTCATACCTTAGTGGGAGGAACTGCAATATCTGTGGTTTTGCCTTGTGTCTCAGACTTCGCTTGTTCAGCATACATCCAGGTTTTATCCTTGCTAGCTTTCCCGGAGGAAGTACTACTGCTGCTTGGATGCTGCTTCAGCTTGCTGTTAACAATAATCGCAAGAAGCAAATGGGGTCTCGGTTCTGGAAAGCCTGAAAATCACCAACAGTAAGACAGGTTAATATGATCTGGGTGTATATCCTTTGCCTAATGCTGGTATGTGACACTGAAGAACATATGCACAACTTCTTCACAACAGATAAAAGTAAAGTGAAATTCTGGAATTCAGACTCGAGGCCAAAGCGGTATCAAACTCCGAAGTAGTCCCAATTCTGATATAAGATAGCATATGCAATGTAAGTAGTCTTAATTCTGGGTTAGTCTTATTTCTGGGGTGGTCTTATTTCTGGGGTGGTCTTAAATCTGGAGTGGTCTTATTTCTGGGGTGGTCATATTTCTGGGGTGGTCTTATTTCTGGGGTGCTCTTATTTCTGGGGTGGTCTGTAGGCAGGATTCCACCGTATTCTGTGGGATTTATGACAGTCTGACCAGAACAAAAAACCCCAATGACACAGTTCAATGCCAACTTTTATATGTATAACCCTGAGCAAAGACACCTACATGTACATGTACAAGTACATACATAAATATTCTGACCAGCTGCTAATTTTTTGATATTTTTTTGAAAGTACCTGGCCCGTTGATAGGGAAAAGCACCGATGGAATTTTGTTGCGAGCGCTGACCGCCATGATGTAGAGGTCTTTGATGAATTTTCCGTTGGCTCCGACCACCCCACAGCGGTTTCGGGAATTCAGATAGGTGAACAGCTCGGAATAAGAGCCTTTGTCCTCCTGCCGGGTGGGGGCAAAACGCATGATGGAGATTTCCTGTAAAAAATATACAGCGAAATATTTCACATGCAAGGTAATCTGACAATAAGCAAGATTACATGCATAAATGTTGTCTTTGGTCGCAGTCATGTTACATAATATGATATTTTTTACCGTAGTTGTGCCAGCTGAGACTGGATATTGGAGCTCCTCCCAAGTTTTCGGCAATCTTTGGCCTTCTTCAGGGGTGGGAGCTTCTACAGCGACACCCCCTACTGCATCAGGGGCATACACGTCCTGAAGGCTTGATGTCACCACTCCTAAAGAAGGCCAGTCCTGGCTGTAAGCTCGGGATAAGCTCCAATATCCCAGTCTCAGCCACAGTAAAATTTCATGTTAAGCAAGGATTACTTTTTTTTGCTGTCAGAAGTATGATAGCTTGAGTGCAAGGTTGAAGCACATATACATGCATGCAGCTAACCTGTCGTAAAGCAAAATGGTGCCGCATTTTCCATACATGTATCTAGATCAGATTCTACCACAATAAATCTCATCCTACAAACATGCATGTGCTCTGTTTCGTCTCAACACAATAAAGTATGGAATTATTTGGGCACATCACTGCAGCCACATATCAAACAGAAGTTTCTCCTGGTTTTTCATACAGCAGTCACAGACCAGTTTCTTGAAAATTTTGAAGTATGATAGGGATATTAAACATGGAAAAAAAAAAACGTAACTGACAAGGTGATTTAAGAATTTAAGCTAGTCTCCAGGCATAAGTTTTTTTTTTTTTTAATTTTTGGTCTTAGTAGTTGAAGAACCAAACCTCAGAGAGCTAACATCACCATGATCACCTACTGTTGAGACAGAAGTGATCTGAAACACTATTCTGAGACAATGGAGGACTTGTGTGTAACTTTTGGTCATCGAAAAAGTGGTCTAAATTCAGGGGTGGTCTTATTTCCACAATGGTCTAAAGACAGGGTTTCACTGTGTAAACTTTAAACTTTTATGTTGCTAAAGGAATACATGTAACATCAACCAATTCATAGCAGTGAAACTGTAGCAGTGAACGGCCGCTATCCATACCCGGTTGCTGTGACTAGAGTTTCGTAGCCTGGTGAGATAGTCAAACACGTTCTGTGGGGGTAGACGCCCCATGATGGAAATCGTCTCCGGCAAATCCTGACAGTAAAAGAGAGAGGGAAACCACATATATATAACCTAATGCAAATGTATAGTCACCTAATAGCAGAAACATTCAATCTATTTAATATGACTTTGTCCCAGTGAAAAGAACTAGACTGTATTGTGGATCCCGTGCTGCCAGGGAACAGATGTAACCTGAAAGGGTCAGGCAGACTGCAGTAACTCATCGTTACGCAACCGCACCAAATCTGGTTAATGCAAGGTTCAATTGGGGTGCTTCCTGCCACAAAATCCCAACATGAACAGTGGGTTTCATTTGAATGCCAATTACCATGGTCATTCAGCACCCATTGCCCAATCACAGTATTACATGTACTTGATAAAGCTTCATCATGAGCCTACTTCGTTTCTGCGCCTTTTCTCTTTCTTGGGGTATCTTTGGACAAATTTTCGCACAAAGGGGTTTAAAGTACTTCCTAAATGGACTGTGGCGGTCACAAACCAGAGAGCGGAAGTCGACAAATAAATAATATATTACATACATAAAGTTCCTGCCCCCTCGTCCTACTTACCTGTCTGAGCACCTGACAAGGCCCAGAGACAGTGTAGGCCTTACAGCCCAGTTTGGCCACATCCTGGGCAAAGATATGGCCTCTCCAGATGGAACTCGACTGTACCGGGGGAGGCTGGACGGGTTTGGTGAGGGGTGGCGTCGCATTGCTGGCCTTAGGCGCAGTGCTCGCCTCGCTGCAAGAAAAGCTCAATATGTAAGTTTTGCAGCAAATTAGCAAATGAGATATGCAATACAATCAAACCCCATTAAAACATATGATTGATATGTGCATTATGTAAGTGAACAAAGTGATTTTAGTAATCACTCTCTTCACTTTGAAAGCAGTAGCCGCTACTGCCTTCATATAATGCATGGCACATGTACATGTACATACTTATATTTGTAGTTCTGTTTTACCTAGACCAATTGACATTATGGTAATTATTTCAGTAGTAAGCTTTTCCTACACCAATGAGAAGTTACATGATGTATTTTTCTGTTCAAAGGAATTAAAGACTTTCACAACTAATGAAATTTAGTACGAATGGAGCTCTAATTTTGCTCTAGTCTTCAGTGACCAAGCAAACCTATACTGTCACTCAGTGAAGACAGTCTATTGGGTGTTTCCTTTTGCTTAGCTTGAGCATTAAGATTTTACCAGAAGTGTGGACTGTATACATATGTATTCTCTATTGCAGTAGAGAAATAGCTGTGATGGTGGTGGAAGTGGTGGTGGTAGTGGCAGTGCTGGTGGTGGCAGTGGTGGTGGTAGTAGTAGATAGTACACTTTTCAGGCAAGCACATACCTAGGTTTACTGACTGCTGAGGTACCAGCAACCTTTACTCTTGGATCTGGTCCCGCTACTTGGTTTTTGGTAGGTGTACTGTCCCTCGATCCTTTGTTTGTTGTCAGGGCCATCGAGTCAGATACACTTCCCTTAAAACGTGGATCTCGCCCACTAATAACTTCAGGCTGTGTCGGCGTTGACCTCCCGGCGGACGGTAAACTTTTTTCACCGCCTAAGAAATCACCCGTTACCCCGAAAGGATTGTCAAAGCTGACGGCTGTCTTTTCAGGTGCTCCAGGAGTTGCAGTTTTAGATCCAGGTTGGCTTGCCGATGACTCATCCATTTTGTTGGCAGACGCGTCCGCAGATTCAGAGGTGCTCTGCGAGTAGAATCCATAAGGTTGTGACATCGTGACAGAAGGGTCGTATTCAACATTGGACGTGTCTGTCTGCATTTCAGATGACTTCTCTTCAGTTTTGTGAAGGTCTGGCTTTTCGTCGACCGATTTTGGGCCGCCCGAAAACCTGACCTTTTTGCTGCTGCTGTTGTTGCCGACATCGTCGTTTGTCGCAGACACCTGCCCTGTGCAAATTTTGCAGTTGACATCAAACAGGTGATTTTTGTGCTGTGCCGTTGTGTCAAATATGAAGGGGGAGAAGCTGTCGAGCGGGGTAACTGGAGTCTGGGGAAGGGGTTTGGCTTTCTGGAAGCGTAACAGGATGAAATTACATCAAAACTGGTTAGTACTTTGCCTTTGAAATACTTGTACTTTTATGATGTGAATAAATCTACAAGGCCATATGTGGTGTACAATGATATTTCCTACTGTACTTAACTGTAAACTACATGAATACTGTACATTTGTTCTTCAGCAACACTCAAAATACCATTAACGATAAAGCCAACATACATTGTAATTTAAATTGCATTTAAATTCGGTAATGACTTTCAAGTGAGTACATGTAATCACACAGCATATTCAAAACCTATCTATAAAAATATTATTATTTTTTAAAGTTAAAGCATTCCCTTGTGAAGTTGGCACACAATTTTGATACATGAGATATCTCTAATACCTCCTCTATGGCTGGTTTTCTTGGAATCCTGAATACGGATGGTGGGGGCTGTTCTGGCTTCTCTGGAGACACATCATCCAGAAGGTCCAATTCCTGGAAGCAAACATATGTCAATATTCAAATATATATACAGTGGTCCCTCTCTTAGTGGCCCCTCTCAAGAGAGGCCACCTACCCTAATGTGGTCAGAAATTTTTGTTGCTACTACTATGAATTGCATTCTCCCTCTCGCCAAAGGCTACCTGTCTAATGTGGCCACAATTTCTTGGTAAATAGGGTGACCTTATTAGAGGGGGACTACTGTACATGTATGCATACATGTACATTACTGGGACAAGTGTCAGTCTTCCCCTCATGTAAGTTGCATTTTTTTCATATATTAATGTGTTTTTATAGAGTTGCAGGTAATTTACGGTGGCTACAGTTTGACATACTGGCACAAGTTTTAATTCTATTACTGGCAATCTCTTTAATACCACTGGGTTCCATGATTTACTATTGGATGACATTAACAAGGGCAACTGTGAAGTAACTGTAAAAAGGCCTAGCACCTGTTCATGAGACTATAAAGGGTCTGGCAAATATTCTTCAAAATAAGATAAAGTTCTGATCACTTCTACAGCTCTAAATCATATCTTGCATTGCAGTA
>JAAUYG010132989.1_pt1 | contig 13660 bp, 2 predicted proteins | sample 7278091 | NCBI WGS metagenome assembly JAAUYG01 (sample SAMN14350201, study PRJNA611818) | marine sediment metagenome | isolation source: surface marine sediment (0.6m) | place: French Polynesia: Moorea | collected 2018-08
CCTGTCCCCATAGCTCGTTTCTTAACGTCCCCGACTTGCTCGAAGGGTTGAAATATTTTCTCTAGCTGTTGGGGTGTCATGCCTACACCAGTATCCATAACTTCAAAGCGCAGCGTTTGGCGATTACCTTGTATCTTTCCGATACTGCTAACCCTAAGAGTTACTTGTCCCCGTTCGGTAAATTTAACTGCAATCACTAGGAGGTTGATTAATACTTGGCGCAAACGTTTTTCATCGGCTTGGATACCAATGGGTAAAGAGTCTGCTGCTTCGTAGACAAATGAGACATCTTTTTCCAATGCCCGCAGCCGAATAATGCCGATAATTCCTTCTAGAAATACTGAGAGATTGAGATCGCTCTCGAACAGTTCCAGTTTGCGTGCCTCAATTTTTGAAAGATCGAGAATATCGTTAATCAGGGTTAGTAGGTGATTGCCACTTTGATGGATAATTTTTAATCCATTATCTTGCTTAGAAGTTAGAGAGCGATCGCGCCTGAGAATTTGAGCATAACCCAAGATGCCGTTGAGGGGAGTTCTGAGTTCGTGACTCATGCTAGAGAGGAACTCACTTTTGGCTTGACTGGCTACTTCGGCGGTTTCTTTGGCTTGTTGTAGTTCCTGCGTTCTTTGCTCGACTTGAGCTTCCAAGGTATGGGAATAAGTTTCTAACTGCTGATAAAGTCTGGCATTATCGAGGGAAATAGCGGCTTGAGCAGTTAAAATTCGCAGCATTTCTAACCTTTGATTGGTGAACGCCCCAACGGTTAGGTTATTTTCTAAATAAATTAAGCCTTTTAACGTCCCTTGACTAATAATTGGGGTACATAAGCTCGATCTTGGTCGATATTGGCTGATATAAGGATCCGAACTAAAATCTAAAGTTTCCGATTCATCATCACTAGCTATACCGTTGTTTAACATTAATGCTTGCTGCGTACGTGCGACGTAATTGATTAGAGATTGGGGAAAATTTTTCTTGGCAGAGATTGTTTCTAAGTCTTGAGGAGCTTCGTTATCGCTTGTCTTTTGCACCTTGACAATCAATTCTCGATCTTCTTGGATTAATAAAATTCCCGTTTGCGCTCCCGCATTTTCTACTGCGATCTCCAGTAATTTAGCCATTAAGTCAGAGACAACTATTTCCTGAGAAATTGCCTGAGAAGCTTTAATCACCGTAGCCAAGTCCAGAGTTGAATCTTTGGTGTTAGTCGTAGTAGCGATGGAGTTAGTAGTTGTTATTCTGGGAGTAACTGCTATCGAAGCCGTTCTTAACAGAAAATCGTATTGAGTTTGTAAGTCCTCAATTTTAGACTTAGCCCCCCATTGTTGATAGCAATAATATGCTTGTTGTAAATAGATGCGAGCAAAATCTTCTTTTCCTGTCTCGAGCCAGAATTTAGCGGCTAATTCATTGGCAATGGCTTCGTTTTGAGTAAAACCAGCCTCGCTTGCCGCAGCAATCGCGCGATCGTATAATTCTCTGGCTGACCAGTGACGATTGTTAATTCTTGCTATTTCTGCCTCGATAGATAAATATTTATGCTCGAAGTTGGCGGGACAATTAGCTGCCCATTGCTGCATCTGTTGTTGATTGGTTTCTAATCTTTTTCTGTATCGCACTTGTTCGATAGCAGATGCCCGAGTATAAATCGCTGCTAAAATCAGAGAATAATAAAAGTTATACTCACTACTAGAAAATTGCCCCATCAGATAAGATGCATGGGTTTCCGCCTGTAATATTGCTTGCCAAGCAGCTTCAACTTCTCCGTAAAGATACAAAATCTGCGCTTTGCCCAGATAATAAGTAGCAATCCAACTAAAACTCTGTCGCGCTTGACAGCCTGTTATATGTTCTATTTCACTCAGGCGATCGCTTTTAAAGGTTAATCTATCTGCGGTTTTGCCTATTAAATTACATAGATGAAATTCGCAACCGTGCAAAGCATCTACAGACCATTCATTTTGGGTTGTTTGCAAAAACTTCAGGCGCTCGGGCAAAGAGTTATATATTTCGTTTAAATTATCCCCCCGTGCATAAGCATTGAGAGTTTTAAACATCAACATATAGCCTGCGTGCTGCAAATCTCCCGCTTCCAATGCCAACTGATAGCCTTCATCATTCACTGCTACCGAATCTTGCAGGGGTTTGACCCAAGGTTGTAAAAAATTACCAATATCGAAACAGGCTTGGCATTTTTGGGCAGAGTTATTATACTTATCGCTCAAGCTGCGGGCAAGCAAGCCAAATTCGTAACCAGCTTGATAATTTCCCAATTCCGAACCCAAGAGAATACCGTAATTAGAGTAGCCATAGGAAGAAGCAGGTTCGTTACCGTATTCCAGAGAAAGATTGACCATTTTGATGACTACCAAAGTAAACAGGTCGGTATCGCAGAGATAAGCTGGGGCGACAATATTTCTCAGTAGTTTTAAAGCTAATTTAGGTTCGATTTGTTGAACTGCCGATTTATTGACTAAGCTGGCAATCTCTTGCGTGCCTAAATTCGTTGTGGCTAGAGCCAGTTCTATTTCAATGGCTCGATCGAGATTATTTCGCGATAATTTAATTCCTAATAATTCCAAGGCGATTAATCCAGCCGCAATCGCCTCTTCTAACTTAGAAACTAAAGTATGTTGAATAATCTGTAAATTATAGATTTCCGCTTTTTCTACAGGAGATTGCAAGCGTTGAAGCAGTTCTTCTATTAGAGCTTCGGAATCGGCAAAATTACCGTTAAGATATGCTACTTCTGCTCGTTGCTGGTAAAGTCGAACTGCTAAATCGTAGTGATTTTTCCAAAGATCGGGAATTAAATCTGCTGTGGCATCAGTTAAGTACATCCTGGCTGCTGCATAAGCCATCGCGTCTTTTGCTTTTTCTCCTGCTGCTAAATTTAATTTAATTAATGCTAGTTTTTCTGCTTCATCCTGAATTATCTCTCGACCACAATTGAGGCGATCGACAATAGTAAACAGTTGCTCTTGTTTTTCCCTTTGACTCAAATTATCCCGTAACAACCGACCAATCTTAAGATTAATCGCTGGTTTATCCCGGTCGCCAATTAAAAGATATGCTGCTTGTTGGATGCGATCGTGTCTGAATTTAAAATGGGCAATCAGCAATTCTGAGTCGATCGCCTCGATTTCCGAAGTTGCGTTAATTAATCCTTCCTGTAGTGCGGGAATCAAACTAGCATAAGTATCAGCTGAAGATTGTTCTGCTACCAAAGCTAGAGTTTTTAAATCGAACTGATTACCAATACAAGCAGCCAAACACAATATTTTTTGAGTAGATAAAGAAAGTTTTTTGAGTTTGGCTATGGTTAACTCGACCACATTATCAGTAATTTCTCGAGCTTGGATTGCTGATAAATTCCACTGCCATTTTCGCTGTTGACAATCGCAGTAAATTAAATTTTCTTGAGTTAGGGTTTTAATAAATTCCCTCACAAAAAAGGGATTGCCTGAAGTTTTTTGCAGAATCAATTCGGCTAAAGGTTTCACTCGATCGCGATTGCTATGCAGAGTATCGGCAAGTAGATGACTGAGACAATCTCGATCTAAAGGTGTTAATTCGATGTTACTAATACGAATTTTAGTATGCTCTAGTTGATTGAGAGTAATACTTAAAGGATGCAAAGCATCTACTTCGTTATCGCGATATGCTCCAATTAGTAGCAAACTATTCAGGCGATCGTCATTAGCAATTAGTTCGATTAACTTTAGAGTAGCCAAGTCAACCCATTGCAGATCGTCTAAAAACAGAACCAAAGGATGTTCTGGTCGGCAACAAGCCCGAATAAACTTAGTAAACACCAAATTAGAGCGATTTTGAGATTCAGTGGCACCTAGTTCCGGTACTGGCAATTGCTTGCCGATAATTAATTCAATTTCTGGAATGACATCAACAATTATCTGTCCGTTAACTCCTACTGCCGCTAGTAATCGGTCACGCCAGTAAGTTAATTTTGCTTCGCTTTCTGCTAATAATTGTCGTACTAAACCAGAAAAAGCATTAACTATCGCAGCATAAGGAATATTGCGCTGAAACTGGTCGAATTTACCGCTAATAAAATATCCGCGTTGGCGGGTAATTGGCTTATAAAGTTCTTGCACCAACGCAGATTTACCGATACCAGAATAACCAGAAACTAAAACTATCTCTAAATTACTGCTGGTTAAAGAAATGGGAGATTCATCTCTATTCCCTAAAGCCATTCTCTCAAAAGCATTTAAAAGAGTAGGGATTTCCCGTTCTCTACCATAGAGTTTTTGGGGAATTTGTAGCTTATCGGAGATGTCATCTTCAGCTAGAGGAAAAAGATTTATCTGACCCCTATTTTGCCACTGAGTAAGACATTGTTCTAAATCGGCTTTTAGTCCAGTCGCACTTTGATAGCGTTCTTCGGCGGTTTTGGCCATCAGCTTCAGCACAATCCGAGAAACTATCGGGGCAATAGCAGGATTAATGTGGTGCGGTGGAATCGGCTGCTTGGCTAAATGAGAATGAACTAACTCGATCGCTTCAGTAGCGGTAAAAGGCAACTGTTGGGTTAGCAATTCATAAAAAGTAACCCCCAATGAATAAAAATCGCTGCGATAATCTAAGGTGCGATTCATTCTCCCCGTCTGTTCGGGAGAAATATAGGCTAGAGTACCTTCGATCCCATTAGGATGTTTCAAGCTGGGATTTTCTCGCGAGAAAACTGTAGCAATGCCAAAATCAATTAACTTTAATTCCCCCGTCTGGGGATTAAAAACAATATTGCTGGGGTTAATATCTTTATGAATGATATTAGCAGCATGAATCGAAGCTAAACTAGAGGCAATTTTAATCGCAATAGTTAAAAATTCTTCTAGCTTAAAGGGTGTTCGAGCCAACAAAAGTTGTAAAGATTCGCCGCCAAAATCTTCCAACACCATTGCCAAGCCACCAGGGTAAGGTTGTAATTCGTAGGCTTTAATTACCCCTGGAACATCCAGAGAGCGAACGAACTCAAATTCTTGTCGATAGTGAGTAATGACTTCTGGTGTCGGATAATCCTCTTTGAAAACTTTGAGAATTACCAGGGTGCGATCGCTGGTTCTAATTCCCCGATAAATGAAAGAATTGGCACTTTCATAAATTTGTCGGACAATTTGATAATCTTTAAGCATAATGTTGACTAATTTAACTGTTTTCAACCGAGAAACATTGTTTTAAGCTAAATATTGTTCAATTAAATTGACTATCGCTTTTTCTTGAAACCCTTGTGCTAAAGTTCTAAGTTTGGCAGCCAGAGGAGCGTACTGTGGGTCTAATTCCTCCAGATGAATCGCTCGTTCTCTAATTTTCTTCATGCTGCCTAGCATGGCTAGCTCGTAGAGAATTTCCATTTCTTCTGGAGGCGGAGTAATTAAAGTTTGAGTAGCAGTAGCTTCATTAGCTACTAAAGTCTTTGAGTCAGATTTATCGATTTCCTCATAAATCCAATCTAACTGTAAGTATTCTTGCAACAGTGCTAATAGCTTTAGCTCGTCTACTGGCTTGGGCAAAAAGGCATCGCAACCCATCAGTTTGCTTTTCTCTCTGTTAAGGTCCAACACGCTAGCAGAAATAGCTATGATGCTTACATCTTTGAGTTCTCGTATCTGGCGGATTTCTTGAACTGCTTCCAAGCCTGTTTTGACGGGCATCACTAAATCGGTCAAGATACAGTCTGGTGTAATTTCTCGGGCGAGATCGATCTCTTGTTGACCATCTTCTCCTAGAGTCATTTCAAACCCTAGTGGTTCGAGCATACTTTGTAATACCAGACGATTCTCTTCTTGGTCATCCACTATCAAAATATGTCGTCTTTCTCCCTGGTAACCGATGACTTTTCGGGGTTCGCTTAATTTATCCTGGGCGGTTACTTGTTCGACTACGGGAAAAGTAGCTTCAAACCAGAAAGTTGAACCTTCACCTAGTTGGCTAGTTACCTGTATTTCTTCTCCCATCAATTGAACTAATTGCCGACTGATGGCTAGTCCTAACCCCGTTCCTGCACCTCGGCGTTTCACATCTCCTACCTGTTCAAAGGGTTGGAAGATTTTCGCTAATTGTTCCGGATTCATGCCTACTCCAGTATCTTTTACTTCAAAGCGAAGCCTTTCCCTGAAACTGCCATCCTCTAATTGAGATTTCTGAACCGAGCTAACAAGTAAAGATACTGTGCCACGATCGGTAAACTTAACCGCATTACCTAAGAGATTGAGTAATACTTGCCTGAGTCTTTTTTCATCAGCTTTAATACCTGTCGGCAGTTCGGACAAAGCCTCAGATTTAAATAAGATGTCTTTTTCTAAAGCTCGCATTTTGATAATTCCAGCCACACTGGAGAGAAAGCTGGTGAGATGAAGATCCCTTGAATAGAGTTCTAATTTGCGAGCCTCAATTTTGGAGAGGTCGAGAATATCGTTGATTAGAGTTAGTAAATGATTGCCACTTTGGTGAATAATTTTCAGTCCATTGCTCTGATTGTCAGTTAAGTTGCGATCGCGCCTGAGAATTTGAGCATAACCCAAGATGCCGTTGAGGGGAGTTCTGAGTTCGTGACTCATGCTAGAGAGAAACTCACTTTTAGCTTGACTGGCTACTTCGGCGGTTTCTTTTGCCCGTTGTAGATCCTGAGTTCTTTGTTCGACTTGAGCTTCTAAATTCTCAATATTTTCTGCTAACTGTTCGTAGAGGCGAGCATTCTCCAGAGATATTGCGGCTTGAGCGATTAGTAATTGCAATACTTCCAAGCGATCGCTTGTAAATGCACCTTTAGTTAGATGATTTTCCAAATAGACAATAGCAACTAATTTATTTTGGTTGAGTATGGGAATGCTGAGCAAAGCCTTGGGGCAATTGTGGTTGAAATAGGTATCAGTACAAAAAGGATGTCGCGAAGAGCAGTCGTTAATAATAACTAAATCGAGAGTATGAATTAGACGATTAATTACACTCACAGGTAGGAAGTCAGATTCATCCAGGGAAAGAGGAATCATCTGAGTATTGGTATGATTGTCAATATAATGAGCGGCAATTACCCATGCTTTATCTTGTCTGGGTAAAAGAAAGATACTGCGATCTGCTCCTGCTATTTCTACTACCACAGTCATTAACGCAGACAGTAATTTGTCTAGCTGAATTTCTCCTGAAAGAGCTTGAGAAGCTTTTAAGATAGCGTTTAAATCTAATTGTTGGCTGGCAAATTTGTTAGTCGCAAACTGAGTAATAGTCTCGTTGGTATCTGTAGAAATCGAGATTTTACAAACACCAGAAGTAAGTAAATTTTGATAGCTAGATGCTAAATGTTGAAGTTTTGCTTTTGCTCCCCAATAATTGTAACCATAGTAAGCGTTGAGCAGATAAGTTTGGGCAATGGTTTCTTTGCCCCATTTTAGATAGAATTTAGCGGCTAGTTCTTGAGCTAGTGCTTCTTCTTGGATATATTCGTGTTCTTTGGCTCCTGCTATAGCGAGTTCGTACAATTCTATTGCTTGCAGACGATCTTCTAAGATGCGATGTCTTTCTGCTTCTATAAGTTGGAATTTATGTTGATAGTTCATGGGGGCTGAATTTGCCCACTGTTGCATCTTAGTTTGATTGCTCTCGACTCGCTCCAAAATTTGTCGGCGATCGCTTTGATTACTTTCTTGCCACACTGCTAAATGAGCTAAAGAGTCATAAAAATAAAATTCACCATAAAAAACCATCGCCCGTACAGAATTGAGATACTTTTCTGCTATAAGCAAATTTTCTACAGCTAAATCGAACCGCTCGAATAAATAACAGGCGATCGCTTTAAACAAATGAACAATGAAAATAGCGAAGAGATTATTGACTCGATAATGTTTGGGCAAGCTAATTTCTTCGTTGTAAGCAATGCCGATTAAACTACAAGGATCGTCAGATTCCCCCAATAAATTGAGAACGTGCTGGCGATAAATCTCGTTCCAAGTGAAAAATCCCTCGTGTTTGAGCTTCGAGATAGCTTGACTGGAAGCTGCCATGGTTGCTGCCAGTCGATTTAATTCTTGACCGCAAAAGTAAGCATGAGAGCTATATACTTGCAGACAAATAGAAGCATATTCCAAATCGCCTATATCTAAAGCAACCTGATATGTTTCCCTAATTTCATCTAAGGTGACTTTTAGATGCTCTCGCCAATGTCTGACTCCACCATGAAATCGGGCTAATGTTTTGGCAGCGAATTCTTGAGCATCAATACGATTTAATAATTCCAGAGAAAGTTTGCCAAATCGATAACCAGTATCAATCTCATCTACCGTTCCACACAAAATCAAACCATAGGTAGCATAGGCAGCAGGTGAAACTTTAGTGTTGCCATATTTAATTGACATACTAACCATTTTTAGCACCAGTAAGGGCATTAATTGAGGAGTTGCCAGCATTACTACAGCAAAAGTTCTCCCCATTACCTGCATAGCTGCCAGTGACCAAGGATCGACCATGACTGGTAAATTGACTAATTCTTCTACCGTTTGGCTGGCTAAATTAGCCCGAACTTCGGCAAAACTTGACTCTATATCTGACTTAGTTGGTTCTTGAGGAAAAGAGATGCCAAAGGATTCTAGAACTTGCAGGGAAAGAGCGATCGCTTGTAGGGGTTGATTGCTAGCTACATATGCTTGAATTTGAATCTCATCAAAAGGAATTTGAGCTAATTTATCACGGGCATTCTCTACTCCAACTCTGGCAAATCTTTGCATCATCTCTAAGTTGCCATCTAAATAGGCTGCTTCAGTGGCTTTTTGATACAAAGTCAAAGTTAAATCGTAGCTATTATGCCAACTATCTTCAGGTAACAATTCTATTCCTTGAGATAAATACTCTGTAGCAATACTATAGGCTGTAGCAGTTTTGGCTTTGCTCCCAGCAATTAAGTTAAATTGAGCTAATTGTTGGCGATCTTTGGAGTTGGTAATTAAACTCGCCCCTTGATTTAACTGATTGACAATGGTAAAAATGTGTTCTTCTCGTTGAGCTTGAGGTGTATTTTGTAGGAGTAGTTGTCCGATTTCTAGATGAATTGCTTGTTTTTGGGCTATGGAAATTAAAGAATAAGCTGCCTGTTGAATGCGATCGTGGATAAATTTATAAGTAAAAACTAATGGAGTATTTTCATCGGCTTGAGTATTTTCATCGGCAATAAATTGATAGGTTTGAGTTAAAGGCGCGATCGCTTCTACTTCTAAAGCTGTCCATAATGCCTTCAAGGTTTGGGTATGAGATTTTTGATTAATAATTGCTAAAGTATCTAGGTCAAATTTATTGCCGATGCAGGCAGCTTTTTGGAGAATTGCCTGAGTAGCGGTGGGTAATTTGCGTAATTGGGCGATCGTAAACTCTAAGATATCATCAGTCAAAGAGCTAGTTTTAACCCCAGCTAAATCGCATTGCCAACAACCCTGTTGATAGTCAAAAGTAATGAGTTTATCTTGATATAGAGATTGCAGGAATTGAATACTAAAGAAGGGATTGCCTTGGGTTTTTTGATAGACTAAATCCGTTAAGGGAGCAACTGTTGCTGGAGTACTCAAAAGACTATCGGCAATTAAATTGTTTAAATCTTCGTAGCTTAGGGGTTTGAGTACAATATTGTGAATTGTTCCGTTCTGTTCTTCGATTCGTTCTAGGGTATTGGTAAGAGGGTGAGCGGGAGTAATTTCGTTATCCCGATAAGCACCAATTAAGAGCAAGTAGCCAGTATCGGCTTGACTCACTAATAGTTGAATTAATTTTAAAGAGGCAGAATCAGCCCACTGTAAATCATCAAGAAAAATAACTAAGGGATGGTCTGCGCTACAAAAAACTTGAATAAATTGTTGAAATAGTAAATTAAAACGATTTTGAGCTTCCTTCCCTGATAATTCGGGAACTGTCGGTTGTTTGCCAACTACTTTGGCTAAATTGGGAATAACATCAATAATTACTTGGGCTTTTTCCCCTAAAGCTGAGAGTATTTTGGTTTTCCAGATTTGTAACTGGCGATCGCTTTCATTGAGTAATTGCTCGATTAAATTGCTCAACGCCCAAACAAAACCTGATAAGGGAATATTTCTTTGAATCTGGTCGAATTTACCTTTGATAAAATAACCTTTTTGGCGGGTAATCGATTTATAAAGTTCCCCAATTAGAGAAGATTTGCCAATGCCAGAATAGCCCGATACCATCACCAGTTCCTTCAATGAATTCTGGCTAACTGAATTAATATCTGTCGGTAGTTCGCTGATGCGATTAAAGACAGCAAGTAAACTGGCAATTTCCGCTTCTCTGCCGTAAATTTTTGACGAAATTTGAAACTTATCCGCAATATCTCGTTCGGCTAGACTAAAGTTGTCAATCTTGCCTTGGTTTTGCCATTGCACTAGGCATTTTTCCAAATCTGCCTTTAACCCCAGCGAACTTTGATAGCGTTCTTCGGCGGTTTTTGCCATCAATTTCTGCACGATTTGAGCCACTAAGGGGGGAATGTCAGGCTTAATGTGATGTACAGGGATTGGTTGTTTTGCCAGATGACAGTGAACTAATTCGATCGCCTCAGTATTAGTAAAAGGCAACTGTTTGGTTAATAATTCGTAAAAAGTAACTCCTAAAGAATAAAAATCGGTACGGTAATCTAAAGTACGATTCATTCTCCCCGTCTGTTCGGGAGAAATATACGCCAAAGTACCTTCGATACCATTGGGATGTTTGATGCTGGGATTTTCCCGCGAAAAAATCGTCGCAATACCAAAATCAATTAACTTTAACTCCCCAGTTTGGGGATTGAAAACAATATTACTGGGATTAATATCCTTATGAATGATGTTGGCAGCATGAATCGCACTCAAACTAGTGGCAATTTTAATCGCAATAGTTAAAAATTCTTCTAACTCAAAAGAAGTGCGATCGGCGATCGCTCTTAACGATTCACCGCCAAAATCTTCCAACACCATCGCTAAACCGTGAAGATATGGTTGCAGATCGTAGACTTTGATGACTCCTGGAGTATTTAGAGAACGAGTTATTTCATACTCTTGTCGATAACGAGTAATGATTTCTGGCGTAGGATAATTTTCTCGCAGAACTTTGAGAATTACTGAGGTATGGTCACTCTCTCTAATTCCCCGATAAACGAAAGAATTACTACTTTCATAGATTTGTCGAACAATTTGATAACCTTTAAGCATAATTTGGACTAATATAACTTTTTTTCACTAAAAATACTGTTTTAAGGTAAATATTGTTCGATTAAATTAAAGATCGCTTTTTCTTGAAAACCTTGAGCCAAATCTCTTAGTTTGGCAGCCAGAGGAGCATATTGTTCGTCTAATTCTTCTAGATAAACCGCTCGTTCTCGGATTTTCTTCATACTGCCCAGCATCGCTAACTCGTAGAGAATTTCCATCTCTTCAGGGGGAGGAGTAACCAAAGTTTGAGCCGCATCAGCTTCTGTAGCGACTGATTGAGGGAAATTGGATTCGTCTACATCCTCATAAATCCAATTCAGCTGTAAATGTTCTTGTAACAGTGCCAGTAATTTTGCCTCGTCTACTGGCTTGGGCAAAAAAGAATCGCAACCGAAAATCTGGCTTTTGGCTCGATCCATATCGAGGACACTAGCGGAAATAGCAATGATAATTACATCCTTGATTGCAGATATGTTCCGAATTTCTTTGACTGCTTCAAATCCTGTTTTGACCGGCATTACTAAATCAGTCAAGATACAGTCTGGTTCGATTTCTTGAGCCAGCTCGATTTCTTGTTGACCATCTTCTCCTAGAGTTATTTCAAACCCCAAAGGTTCCAGCATACTTTGCAATACCAGACGATTCTCTTCTTTATCGTCTACTACCAAGATGTGTCGCCGTTGCCCTTCATAACCTAAAACTCTTCTCTGTGGGCTTAATAAGTCTTGGGCTTTGACTTGTTCAACTACAGGAAAAGTAGCTTCAAACCAGAAAGTTGACCCCTTACCTAATTGACTACTGACCTGTATTTCTCCTCCCATCAGTTCGACTAGTTGCCTACTAATTGCCAGCCCTAAACCCGTTCCCGCACCACGCCGTTTGACATCTCCTACTTGTTCAAAAGGTTGAAAGATTTTCTCTAACTGTTCGGGATTCATTCCTACCCCCGTATCTTTAACTTCAAAACGCAGGTTTTGATGCAGACTATTATTTGGTTCGCTCTCTGACTCGACTAAACTTACCTTTAAGGTAACTGTGCCCATATCAGTGAATTTAACTGCATTACCTAAGAGATTGAGTAATACTTGTCGCAGTCTTTTTTCATCGGCTTTAATACCTGTTGGCAGTTGTGGATCTAACTCCGACTGGAATAAAACATCTTTTTCTAATGCCCGCATTTTAATAATGCCTGCCACACTAGAAAGGAAGCTAGCCAGATGGAGATCGCTACCATAGAGTTCGAGTTTGCGGGCTTCAATTTTGGAGAGGTCGAGGATATCGTTAATGAGAGTCAGTAAATGGTTGCCACTTTGATGAATTATTTTGAGTCCATTGTCTTGATTATCCGTTAAATGGCGATCGCGCTTGAGAATTTGAGCGTAACCTAAAATACCGTTAAGAGGTGTCCGCAGTTCATGGCTCATACTAGAGAGAAATTCGCTTTTGGCTTGACTGGCGATTTCGGCAACTTCTTTGGCTTGTTTAAGTTCGGCAGTACGTTCTTCTACCCGATGCTCTAGTTCTTGATTGAGTTGCTGTAACTTAAATTCAGCCTTTTTAAGATCTTGCAAATCTTGTTGATTGCCATAACCCTCACGACGCAACCAAACTGACAGATAGGTCATCATACCAATGAAGGGCAGAAAGTAGGTGATGTGCGAACAGAACATCATCCAAAAATGGGAATTATCAAAAACATAAACAGGCGAACCGAGAGTCTGAGCATAACCCAGTACTAGATGGTGCAAATAGATAGATACAGTAGCGACAATAATCGTGCGCCAGTCACGATAGTAAAGCAACACACCGATTAAGCCAAAGGCTGAGAAATGTGCTTCGGTAACACCCCAGTTCTGATGAATAATTAGGGCAGTGTAAATCATAAAAGCCAATGCCATAAATAATCGAGTGTTTAACTCGCCTGAATGCTGACGCATCAGCCAAATTGAGATTAATAAAGTAGGTAATCCAACTACAAAAACGGCGATAAAAGTGTTATGTATAGGAGCAATTGCCAAACACACCAAAAACAGGAAAAAGTTCATGCCCACCATAATGCGATCGGCACGCTCGCGATAGGGTTTTAGTAGGGTGTCAAAGGCGGCTTCTGAAGCAATACTTTTAGAGATTATTGGAATATTCATAGACATTAACAGCATTATTTTTAGTAATTTAGATATCTGAATAAATAAGTAGAGTTTTAAGGTAAATATTGCTCGATCAAATTAACGATCGCTTTTTCTTGAAATCCCTGGGCTAAATCTTGGAGTTTTTTGGCTAGAGGGGCGTACTGTTCGTCTAATTCCTCTAAATAAATCGCTCGTTCCCTGATTTTCTTCATGCTGCCCAGCATCGCTAGCTCGTAGAGGATTTCCATCTCTTCTGGGGGTGGGGCAATTAAAGTTTGAGCAGCAGAAGCTTCAGTTATTACTTGTTGCTCTGAATCTGGTTCG
>JAAUYG010049404.1_pt1 | contig 13656 bp, 13 predicted proteins | sample 7278091 | NCBI WGS metagenome assembly JAAUYG01 (sample SAMN14350201, study PRJNA611818) | marine sediment metagenome | isolation source: surface marine sediment (0.6m) | place: French Polynesia: Moorea | collected 2018-08
ACTACTACTACTACTACTACAACTACTACTACTACTACTATTACTACTACTACTACTACTACTACTACTACTACTACTACTACTACTACTACTACTACTACTACTACTACTACTACTACTGCTGCTACTACTACTACTACTGCCGCCGCTGCTGCTGCTGCTCTTGCTGTAGCTATCAACAGTACTACTTCTATCACCACTGCGACTGTAAAAATGAAGTATAGCTGACAAATCAATCTTATTAGTTTATCTCAAGTCCTCATTCACAATGCTTGTATACTGCTTTACGATACTCTAGTGTGAAGATGTGAAGTATAATTCTGGAAATTAAATTTAATTTGAAAGGCATGATCATACTCCTTTCTTAATACGATGTCATATTACACTTCTCTCTTCTAATATTTGCAGAGTATTATACTTCCACATATTGTAATCGCAGGAGTAGCGGTTGGGATCCATGTAATTTTCCAGTACATATTTTTACACGTCTGCAAATTTGACTTGGAGTGAGTCTAATAAAATGGAATGACATGTTTGAACGGCTGCATATTTTGGGAATTGAGTATGGTTAGTGGGTTCCTTGTGACTTAAGGAAGATATTTGTATGCACACAATTGTATAACTAATGATCAGCAGACGGCTACCTATGCAACAGAACCGTCTTTAGTACTCTCCACGTAGGTAGATGACTGATGATTGATGTTTTAGGAAGTGTCAATGACGATATACTGGTTATGTTTTTCTGATTTAGCAAAATGGTTTAATGCACTATTACTGAGAATAACATCCGTATAAGTCTGGAAAGTATACAGTACAAAACAGTGCACCGTCATGGTGTGTACATTAGTATTCAAAGGAACTCCCAGTAAGTGGTATCCCTCAAGGTACCCTCCAATGGTATTAATGGTATTATTAACTAAAAGTTAAACTTTTAGGCAATATTTTACTAAGGACCTCAACTATAGACTGATCTACCAGATGTATTAAATTGTACGGAAGACCATTTGGTGTCAGGGGTGACTTATAAATATTTAATATTTTTCTGGCGGCCGCCACATAAATTAATCTGGCGACGGCGTCGCCACTTAATTGTGCCAGTTCAGAATTAGTATTGGGTTTCACACAGCCAAGTAACAGTCAAAGCACTTTGTGTAGCATGTTGAAACGTATGGATCTCACTATCCACCTGTGGTATATGTTTCAGACAGGATATGTGTTTGGGTGGAATGGGCATTATAACTGCGGATGATTAATGTGCGGATACTGCGTAGTCTAGATATCAGACATCCCTCTATTTAATGCGTGTTTGAGGAACTTCACTTTCTCAATTGTACGACACATAGCGCTATAAAAGCTTGCAGATTGCTTGCCTCACTAAAGTGGCATTACATTTCCTATTCATCTGTCCAGGTCCGACAAGTTAATAGGGAATAACATTTTTTTTACTAGTAGACGAAGAATACGGTAACTCTTGAGGTGCCTCTGTTCCAAAATAAAATTAAGTGGCGGCCGCCACATAACCTTATGAGGCGGCCACCAGCTAATTTTATGTGGCGGCCACCATTTAGTTTTGTATGTGACCCTGATGCAAATGAGCTTCCGTAAAATACGTGTACAGAGGGGATTTCAATACATTCCTTTAAAGAATCATCTATTTTGTACCCTGATAGTATGTATTTTATGTATGGTTTGAGTTGGGTGCCAAGGGAGAATACAGCATTATAGTAATTCCCCGAGCGGTACAAATATATCAGTTAATAAATAAACTTGCTCGCTTTCCACTGATTTCAGTGGTGTAGTGTGGGCCCAAAACCTAGGATTTATCACTGAGGCTTTACTGACGGTTGGGTTTGTTGTCCTGAACAAATCCTGTCGAGAGCATTGGGCAGGTAAATGGAAACTTTATACAATGACAGAGTGGTCACCACATCTCACAATGCCGAGTGGGAAAAACAAGAGGCGTGTCTAATCTAGGTGGTTATTAATTTAAAAGTAACATCGTTCTTTCCTCCGTCAGGAGTGGTAATGTTTAATGATAGGGTAAACTACTGCACACACTGTTAGATATCGATATAAAGAGCAACCAGGGTGTAAGACATCAAGATACGGGTTAAACCTTTTAAGGTATCAGGGGGCTAAACTGTGGAATTCGCTCGGTGATAATTTAAGGATGCATTTACACTGAACGATTTTAAAAATCTTATACGTGTATATGAAGGAAATGAATGTCATTGCTCTTATTGTTTCTTATATATTTTGAAAATGTCCTAAGGGCACCTGCATGAAGCCACTGAATTCCATTTCATATCATTACATCTCATCTCATTTGCTCATTTCATCTTATCACTGTCGGTTAATAGTGCTGGTCTCTAATGTTCCATTGTTAAAACTTTTACCTACGTTAAATAAAGTTTTATTCTATTAAATTCTAAGTGGCCATAATATATGTAGGTTGCCATATAGAATGGTGTTATACAGTGGAACCTGGGAATTAGGGACACCCACGGGACTGAAAAACTGTCCTGAATTCTGAGGTAGACTTATTCCTCAGGTCCATTTCTGGGTATTGAATAGGCCTAGGGACTGAAGTAGCTGTCCTTAATTCCCAGGTTGTCACTATTTCGCAGGTGGTCTTAAAGACAGGTTTCACTGTATATAAGTCTGTGTCTATGGCGCGAACGATCCAGGTTGGCAGCTGGTCATGTTAGAAGACTGGGGCACCATGGCACGCCTGTGTTTCTTCGGGATGCTCCTGCTGTGCTCGGAGTGGTGGGCGTTTGAGATAACCATCATTCTGTCTGGGATCATTGGTGTCACAGCGCTGGCGGCCCAGACTATAGTCTTCAACGTCGACATGATCGTCGTCTCGGTCAGTAAGCGTACGTTACATTGGCGTATCTCACATCAGTACACATTGCATCGCGCTGCAACAGCTTCGGTTGATATCAGTAAAGAATGCCGGCGTGCAGTGAACGGAACGGACAGCAAAGAACATTGCGGCATTTGATTAAACTAATACATCGTATTGAAAAGTATTATGATTGATATATTAAGAACAATATTACAGTAGTATGAGTAGTGCAATGAAACATATGTACGGAGAATATTGGTATGGTTGACCGTATTACTCTTGGATTTGTGAAGCCACGAGTGAAGGACAGTGCGAGTGGCAAGCGATTATAGAGAACGGTACGACATGCTGAATACCATTCCCTGTTTTGTACTATAACGTTATTGCAAATATGCCGTTTCTTGCAAATACCAAAGCACGTTTTGTAATACCCATTAGGAGGCAGCGATTTCAGAGAAAGACCGTTCACATTTTGGAAGCTGTTTATCAATAAGTTGTAAACAGTGGCGAATTCTTCATTTCAGATTAGCATGGGATTCTGTATCGAGACAGCTATACGTGTAGGCCAGTGTCTGGGGGCTAACAGACCACAGAACGCCAAGATGGCAGTCCGTGTCAACATATTAGTGTTAGGTAATACTGTAAAACAAAGGTACTATAATTATTTGATTTTCTTTTCCTGGTGGTAGTGGTGGTACTAGAAGTAGTAGTAGTAATAGTAGTAGTAGTAGTAGTAGTAGTGGTAGTGGTAGTAGCAGTAGTAGTAGTAGTAGTAGTAGTAGTAGTAGTAGTAGTAGTAGTATCAGCAGCAGCAGTAGTAGTAGTAGTAGTAACCATAACACCAGCAATTATAGTAGCACTACTACTATTACAACAGGAGGACACGGAGGAGGTGAATATATCTTTTATACATTGTTGTACTTGTGACTGTTGTCTGCATGCCGGTGTCTGCATGATAGAGTATGCATTTCAGAACCAAGTATATAGATGCCACAGAAAAATGTAATACAATGTAGCACATTATCTTGGGATACATGTAGATCATAATTATCCTAGGTTCTACGCCTTACAGCTACAACTATTGTACAAATGATACAAAACTTTGCCTAGTCATATTAATATGATACCCACGTGAATCCCATTATACACGGGGGTTGTTTCAGGTATAGTGACCGTCGTGGAATCCTGTCTAATAGGGTTACTACGGTATCAGCTGCCTGGCATATGGACAAATGACAGGTTAGAAAGACACATCTACATTTGTAAATCAATGACAGCATTAGAATATGGTCATAGCATCATATAAGCACTCGACTCTTTTGCACTCGACTTTCGAAATGTCATACTGTTATGTACACTTACGCGGTCAGAACAGACTGCGAAAATTAAAATGGGGAGTACATACATTTTCCGTGCATCGTTATCATGGTTATGGACCCCTGTAGCATTGCGTGATTGGTGACCGACTATACATCTAGCACGTAAAACGTTCTGTACATGACAAGAGTGCAGCGTGAACACGGCTGTCCACACTCTGGTAATACATTAATAGTTTGGTGATAAGACTATTCGCTTTTTTGGGGGTGATTGGTGATTTGGGGCACAGAAATCTAATGATCTGGCGGTGTTGGAGAGTATATACTCCCCCTATTAAATATATATCAGACGATACATTGTATATTCCTGCATCACTTGTAATTTCAGAGAGGTGATAGATATGACCGCTACTTCTATCATGATAATCGCAATTTACTTGTTCTTTGACAACGTTGCAGTGAGTATAATAAATACCTACGATGGTTACGTACATGTATCTCTAATCCATATATATCCTCACGTAGAAATTATGGAGTTACTAACCTCTCAGTCGATCCCTTTCGAAGACTTAAAATAAATATGCCTTTATCTTGAGTACATCGATGTTACAAATTCCCAGGCCGAGGAAGAAGATCCAAAGTATTTACAGATTTGCACTGCTGGCCCAGCTGAACCGGCTCATTACATTAAAATACTTTTATGGTAATATAATCGTTAAGTGTTTGATCCAGATTCACATGTGAACTCGGTTGGGTTTACACCATTGATGTACCGTATCGTGTGGTAAACACACATTGTGTCTGGTATAAGCTTAGACATTTGCTGAATTTGAAACCCGTCGTACTGCTGAATAATTACTTCGATTATAGACGCTGCATGCTGCTAAACGCATAGGTACATGAAGTGTAGGGATGCGATGCTTTAAAATTAGAGATAACCAGTGACTATAACGCTAATTTAAATTAGATACAAATATGAATCTTCATAAAAGAATGCATTCATAAAAATGAAACATAGCAAACCAATATTCACCAGGTACTAGAATTATTAACATTATGTTTCATGTGCTAAAAGTAAAGGTATTGAGCTACGCCAGAGTATGCTCAACATACTCAGCACAACCAACGTGTCTGTCAATCTTATATAGCTATCATTATACGAATGTCCTCTCTCAGTTCATTGGACTTGGCGTCATGAGAGGCTGTGGAAGGCAGAAGTTTGCCTTTGTGTCTTCAATGATTGCTTACTACTTGATTGCCCTTCCAATTGGGATTCCTCTGTTGTTCCTGACCCCATTAGAAACAGAAGGTGAGCGATAATAACAATGGGCTACTGGTCGAGGTTGGAAGCATATGTATGACATCAAATGTAAACTGTTTTTTCACATTATTTGACATTTATTATATGAACCATAAATAAACCAAGTGTAAAGAGAATATGAATGTCCAAACGGCTGTGATTACTTGGTGACCTGGGTTGGAGTTCTCGAAAATATTTAAGTCTGAGTTTTGGGTTAAGTTACTAGTCTGAACAGACCGCCCCCGCGTAGCATAGTGGTTAGAGCGTCCGCTCGGGGTGCGGGAGGCCGGGGTTTGATCCCCGACCGCGTCACACCAAAGACGTAAAAATGGGAGGTTTGCGCTTCTCAGCTTGGCACTTAGCATTAATAAGTTAGGCATCCGACTGGGCGGCTCGGAGTCAGTATAAATGGTCTGAGTGATTCCTTTCTGCTCACCTGTGGCGGAATTGAATCGATGGATTGGCACCAAAAAAAATTGTCGGGCGTAGATCGTTCGGACTAAACAAGACAGGTCCACATTAAATCACCACGCATGGACCTGCATACACCACCGAATCCAACTTGCAGTCGGTGATATGACCATGAGTGGTTGAAAGCCGACTATAAGTCTGATCCCCCCCAATCTGAGCAATGTGATTGGCTAAGAATCTGACTTAAGTCAAATCTTAGACTTAAGTGTTTTCGAGAACTCCAGTTCTGGTCAGATGGTTAGCCAGGACTGTGCCACATTTAATAATCTTTAATGAACTATAAATGATTTCATATAATAAGTTTTATGAAATTGGTGTCAAAGGGACAGCGAACCATTGTCTAGGTTATAATTCCAGGTGATTGACATGTGACTCAATGTTGTTAGAGGGAAATGTAATGGAAGATAGAATTGCTGTTTACATTTATTATCATGGTATACGCATTTGCCACAAAGTGACATGTCAGTGAAACTCCAAACGCAGATTTTCTCTTCAGGGATATGGACTGGTGTGGCAGTGGCGAAAGGAATACTGGGCGCTAGTTATTTCGTATATGTGGTGTTTATTATAGATTGGGACAAGATGGCACAAGAAGTATGTAGATTTTAACACCAGCCGTTAATGTCTGGATCATATGTTAAACAAAACTGTTATTGTAATTTATGTGGATGTACATTTTCGAATAATTAAAGATATATATTAATATAGTTGATATATAGTACTACTGCTGTGCGTAATATATGTTAAATGCATGTATATATGTTTAAAAAAAATAAAGTAACAGAGTGGTGTCAAATTTCATAACAGTCTTTGAAGTAAAGGGATTGGTCATCATACACCAACATCAATGTATATTTTAGGCTCAGCTTCGCGCTGGCTCGTCATTAGAGATCACCGAGCCGGAAAATAAAGTCAGCAAAGGTACGTTCATTACATTTTATGTGCAACTTTTTATCACAAAGCAGGGCAAGGTTTCCAAGAGAAAGTGAAAGCCCAACCCATGGCCATGGATAGGTTTTTGCAACGATTGTGTCATAAGTATTAAATGAGCGGTCCCCTTTTAGACCGATGTTGTGACAAAACGATCATGGCTGTCCAAACTGGACCAAGTACATGTATGAAATGAAACGGTCCCCTTTAGCCCGATGTTATGCCAAAACGGTGGCTGTCTAAACTGGACCAAGCAGCACGCTAGCAATGATCTGGAAGATGAGAGTGCTCCCTACTGGATTCGAACTGGAGCCTCAACATGTCAGAGTTGACAAGCCCTGTAATATAAAAACTGCAATGCAAAGGAAGCTATAAAGAAAAACGTATGCATGGTAATTGTAATTGCATAAAGAGTAGTGGGATACAATTTCATGTCTCACCCATATGGTCTCATGTTATTTATGTACATACTCTTTCAGAAATCGGTTCCTTTACTGAAATGTCAACTCCGGACCAACAGTTGTCATCCCCACAAGATGACCAGGCCGATACATTCACGCTCACCCGTTCGTTGTTGGCTCGTAGGGTGGGGACGGTTGCTATGGCAATAGCGGTTCTCCTGGCTGGGGTCCTGTGTAAGACCTTCATCATCCTACCTTACGGGGGATGAAACCACAGATGTGACGGCTAGTACTGAAATACTTTAGAGAAAAGCATGAGATGTTCACCTGGAACACTGCATAGCAGCTGCTTGGAAAAGAATGTGACGGAACTGTGCGGGACAAATGAGGCCATGAACCAAATTCTCCAAGCAGTAGTGTTAAACCTAAGACTATAAACGCTATAAACGTTATATAACACACTATGCATTTTGTCCATTGTATACCAATTTCTATCTAATAAACAATATCGCAGTTTTATTTTGTTTCACTTAATATAATACTTATAAGTTTACACACGCCCCCCCCCCCCCCCCACCCCCAGCCGCCTCGTTTAGGCGTACTGGGGTACCCGTTCAGTCATATATAACTTGCGTTCTATCTATTTAGAGTACATTTTATAGCTCTGCTGAGTATTTGAACAGCAATAAAATTCCACACAGCTGATTCCTCTTCCTTTTACATAATAGTACCCGGGAACTATTCTGTTTAGTTATAACCTCCCAGTTTTTATGCGGCATGAATATGCCACATTAAAAATGATGCCAGGCTGCATCATCAGAGCATTCAAAGCAGTTGTCATAAACTAGGGGGGCATGGAACTGACGCATCTTTCTCTCGGCTACCACTGGAACTGATATGGCAGCTATGGGTAAGTAGAAAAATAACGATTGCATAACAAAAATAACTTTAGTCATCGCCAGACGAGAATTTCACTACGCTGTTTCTTTAAAGAGCAAATAAATCTTATCTAAATGGTCTAGGCTATAATTTGGGAAGGCATACTTTGTACTGACTTGGCATTTTGTAATAATTGATCTTCCAGAGAAAACTTCTCTACTGTCACCAGATCGGGTCTCAAGCACGGTGGCAAAATTCCGGAAGCGTCTCTTTTCTGAGTTGGTTTTGCGCGAACTGCGAGAACTGGGACATCTAGCCCCTGCAATAGTATGCCATTTAAACACCACGCAGCGACATCAAAATGTCCCTCTTATTACATAATAATATATTTAATAATTAAAACAATTTCTGTTTGTATGTTGTGTTTGGCACTACCCAATGTGAAATTGTAGTTAGAACCGTTATGTACTAAATAGTATTGGCTATTAAATACATCTTGGCAATGGGATTGTGCGACTCCGCGACGTTAAATTTCCTAAATCCCAATATTATAGTTATACACGGCTCGTTATAAGAGACTAAGTTTTTGCAAATCTTTTCTAATAAGTACGTGCAAAAGAAATAAATGTATTAGGATTTCGTCAAAGGTATTCCTGGTATAGTCTGGATGTGACGGTGAAATTTTTCTTGGATAGGATGACACTGTATAAAACGTACCACTTCTCTGTTTACTGTCACTTTATGGTCTAGATCTAGCATAAATATTTAAAATTAATGGCAGCTCAATTTTTCTCAGGAACAGTATGGATATTGATTACATGAAAGTCACACAGGGGCAATTATGTATGATGGTACTAATTATACAACGCTTAAAGTTCACTCTGCCGTCTTTCGCTTTTAGATATTGACTATGTTCTGCCAAAACGCCATGCAGGTCATAGCCACGATATTTGGAGGTCAACTTGGGAAGAGAGAACTAGACGTGGTGGGCCTAGCAAACTCCGTGAGTTACATTATTTGTCTTGAATAAGATCACGCTGTATAAAACGTACCACTTCTCTGTTTACTGTCACATTGTGGTCTATACCTAGCACAAATATTTAAAATTAATGGCAGCTCAATTTTTCTCAGGAACAGAAAGAGTTACTATTTCGGTGACGGATTGAATGGGATTTTTGCACTACCTAAAATGCACATGAAATACCCCTGATTCAGTTAACCCACTTTGAAGCAACATTAAGGCATGCGTAGGGTATGTTAACTACCATGCAGCCTGGAATGAACAGATTACTACCATTTAATTAACACTATTAGCTTTCCATATAATATTCAATAGGCATCTCACACATGCTAAATTGCGCACGTATGTGGAAGATAGGAGTAGGGATAGGAATAGATATTTCGGAGTAGCGGCCCGAGTCATTCCTCGGAGTGACTTTTACTCAGGCTGACCACTAAGGGCATGCACCAGTGGTCATATATATCACACGGCATATAACATGATCTAGGTATGTATGGGTACTTTTAAAACACCTCCAACAATACACAATCCATGTAATCCAAAACAAAAAGGTGACCCTCGTACCTTATACTTTGCATGTCCATTTACTTATTCACAAACCGTTGTTTCTGTTCACACCTTGAAAGAGTTTGGCAGAATATGAGGTCTTAAAAAAGGAATAATGCCCCTTTGGCCAATAATTGAAACACGACATAAATACTATATGCATTCCACATAAACAAGTTTGAAAAGTAACTTGTAAATAATGAATTTGTCTCACTCTTGCACCACACAGCCTCCTTTCGTCAATTCGGAATCAAAATTTTGTAACTTGCGTTTTACTGATACATTTTGTAGTCCATTTCCAACATTTTTATTTGCATTACATATTTATATCTCCATAATTTTACCTTTAAAATGTGATCCTACATTGCTTGATGGAGCTTGCTGCACCTGGGAGTTAACCTTAATAAGTGTGATCCTACATTGCTTGATGGATGTTACTGTACCTTGGAGTAAATTTGTCCGTTCTTTCTTTAGTTGATAAATTTGCTGGGCCATTCCGTCATTCTCGGATTTGGAGCAGGATGTGAAACAGCATTTGCCCAGGTATGCTATACATGTTGACTGTCACACAGTAAACCATTTCACCGTTCACATACTGTTATAACATAAACATTGTCTAAAATGTAAGTGCTAAGTAAAATACGCTTATCGTATATTCACTGCATCACAAAATCTGAAAATCCGGATTGGAGAAATATGTTTGTACGGTATTGCGATGACAAGTGAGTAGAGGTATGTCGGGATTCGACGTAAACCGATAAACGCCGATAGAATTTAGGTGATCTATCATTGCCTTCTGGTAGCAGAGCGACTGCCCGTCGTTCATTCGTCGTCGTATGTCAGCCGTCCGTGGGCCCCGGTGGTCCATAGGCAATTTTAAATCATAAAACATGCCTGGTCGTAGAGGGAAACAGAGAAACGTTTTGGCCTTGGCTGTCAGTCTTTAATGTAAAAAGTAGAGTACTTGGAAAACTACGTCCTCAAGGTCATTTGAGATTATTAAGCGCATTCGGCACACCTTGTATCTCGAAAACGACTGGTGGTAGGGCAATAGGGAGTGTCTGAAATTTGGGCCTTACCAACACTGTCTAGTAAGTAAGTGCCAATTGCATGGGGTACCTTTGTGCCTCAAGTATCAGTATGTAAAGGACATTTACCTCAGTCCATGTTCATTCATTATCACGCTTTATGGCTTTCAAATCTGAAAACCTCATCCACATAGCTGTTAGGCATAAACCTAACTTTGTCCTATTTGTCAAGTGACCAAGCCAAGTGGTCAAGCCAAGACGTCAAGGCTCATGGGCGATTGTTCTATCACTGCATTATACATGACCCAACGTTTCCGCCCAATACGCCACTGGGAGGACACGGATTTCGGCGTCCATTGCTCCACTGGACTGGGGTATACACCCGGTACCCCGGGGTATATCCCAGTCCAGTGGAGCAGTGGACGGACATAGGGGTGTGCACGTGCACGTCTACACAGCGCCAGAACAACCATACCGTGCATCTGTCCTCCGTGATCTAGTCGATAGCGTACTTGACTTCGGTGTTGCATTTCAATTCGCCTTTTCCGTCAAGGCTCTTTTTCCTGGGTGCACGGGTTCGAATCCCTCCCAAGTGACATTTTAACTCAGTTCTGTATGCTGGGGTACCAGGGTATCCCCAAGTGCTGTAGGGCAATGGACAGACAAAGGCTTGTCCGCCCAGTGCCCCAATGGGCGGAAAAGTTTGATCGGTTGTATATAGTTTGTTCTTTTGCCATGTGTATGTTCTATTCAGACATACGGCAGTACAAACCGTGCCTTCCTAGGAGTGCAGCTACAGCGGGGTAATTATGATTTAGCTGTCAGTTAAAGTAACAGGCGAGGTACATTTAGTATCTGAAGGCGGAGGTCACAGAAGACTCAGAGTGTAACACACTGACTGTAGTGACTGTGTATGTCGAGTATGATAAAGTGAAAATAGAAATGTAGGAAACAATTGACTTAATAGAAAACAGAAAAACTTATTTTATATGGCTAGGCTAACTGTTTGGTCATGCCTATGCTTTTCTCTTTCTGTCGTGTATATGTATTATTGGCATAAACTTTTAAAGTTGTTGAACCAGTGTATATGGCTTAGATATAAGGCTACTTGGATAATCCAGTCCAGTAGCTAATCCTGACACTTTTACTGGGAACCTAGGCAGCTGGATTAAAGACACAACACTGTATATGATGTCAGACTGCAGTTACCTTGTTCCTTAATACCACTTTGGCTTGATATAGAAAATCATCCTATTCTGTAATCAGTGTTATAAAATATTTTATTACATTCCTGAATACTTTTTGTCTGCTCTTGATGCGCTGGTGTTCACCATCATCTTATATCTGCGTGCAGCCCTTGTAACCATTTTTCTGTGCCTGGTCCCGTGTTATGTTCTACTACTAAATGCGGAAGGGCTCCTCCTGTTGATGGGACAGGATCCAGAAGTGTCAAGGTAGGATGCACGGGAAAAATAAAATAGAATATTTTGTGCGGCGTGTGATCGGTACGAGATCAGCTTACAATAGACTAAATAAGGCTTATGTATCTTGTCCCAGACCCTGTTAGGAGTTCCAGTGATTGAAACACTAGTATGTCCAATGCTCTGTAATTTGTATGCCTTGGGAAAGCTTCCAGTTTGTTTGAGGCCCATGCATGTCAATACGGAGTATTCATATATTTGGCGCTACAAATTCGCAGTATGAATAGTCCGCCAATCGTGAGATGCTCCTGTTTTCGCGCCCTTACCCTTCTTTCGGCTATCTTCGGAAAATTTTCGCTGCAAGGGGTTAAAAATACTCCCTATTACTAGAACAATACGACAATGAAACACGACAATAGCTCCATCATGTCGACCTTTAAAACATAAAATGCCAACCTGTATACGCTGATTGTTCCGTCTTTTCTAGGCTTGTTGCCAGATACCTGGTCCTATTTACGCCTGGCTACTTTGTAAGTGGCATTGTAAACCTTATATTTGTGTTTTAGCTGGTTTGCCTCGTGTTTAAAATTGCTTCCTTAAGGCATCAGTGTTCTGTTTGTACTGTTAACCTTAAACTTTGATGTAAAGTTCGGGTATGTGGACATTCATGCTGTCAGATTTCTCAAAAACAAAACATACTTTGCAATTATGTCCAAACGGGACATATTAACTGAGTACCTGGCTCCGTGTACAGCGTTGTTTTTCATAAACCATGGTACGTTTCTAATGTTTCAGGCCATGTATCTCAAAGTAATATGCCGCCGATTTGCACAGTGTCAGGTTTGTGCATTAGCTTGATATAATGGCTAGTTATAACACCCTCATGACTGCTATATTATGCCCACTGCTGCTTCTAACGCTGCTGCTGACGACGACGACGACTACGATGATGATGATGATGATGATGATGATGTTGATGATGCTTGTGATGATGGTGCTGACGATGATGACGATGGCGAAGACAATGAAGACGACAACTACGATGTATGATGATGATGATGATGATGATGACACGATTTTACAGATACAAACTTTATTCTTTATTACTGTTGTTGTTTTACCCTTCTCTTTCTCTCTCTTTTCTATCTTTTCTTTTATTCTGATGTATTCGTACTATTGCTGATCCTTCATTATTTCCTCTTCCGTTTAAACATGTGTTACCATCTGTACATGCCGTATTTATTGTAATCAAAGTCGTTGCCTTTAGGTACAGATTACAGTCACTGTGACTTGGTAAATCTCCTCATACTAAAGTGTATACTATTATTTATGATGTATATACTTAGTGGGTTTAAGTTTGAAAATAACTACTACTACTACTACTACTACTACTACTACTACTACTACTACTACTACTACTACTACTACTACTACTACTACTTTAACTTTAGTGGTGATGCTGTCGATGTCAGGTTTAGTTAATACGCAACAG
>JAAUYG010109791.1_pt1 | contig 13656 bp, 9 predicted proteins | sample 7278091 | NCBI WGS metagenome assembly JAAUYG01 (sample SAMN14350201, study PRJNA611818) | marine sediment metagenome | isolation source: surface marine sediment (0.6m) | place: French Polynesia: Moorea | collected 2018-08
CTGTCTAGACAGGTGGTCTTTGGTGGCAGCTTCAATTTCTTTGAAATGTTGCACTTTCTCAAAGAAATGTGTGGTCTTTCAAGACAGGTGGTCTCTGATGGCAATAGTCTCAAGACAGATTTCGCTGTAACCATTGAAAGAGTGGTTTTAATAAACAACAACACAATAACTAACAGGGTCTTTTATACAACAGAGCTTCTGCCTTGAAAAAAAAAGACTAAAGGTTTAACTATTCTGCAAATTATGAGAGTAATATTTAGCCATTGGTGTCATATATTAGTGCTGAAGTACAGTGCAGAGATGAAATACAGTTAGGACAAATTGTAAGTTCATTTCTTATGGTATATGTATTCTTGTTCTGTCCAATCCCAGTGCGGGGGAGTTCTGCAAGTCGGTGACGTGTCCGTGTTCGCCTCCCGTGCCGGACCCAATGCCTGCTGGCATCCCGCCTGCTTTACCTGTTCCGCATGTAGCGAGCTGCTGGTAGATCTGATCTACTTCTGCCGAGATGGAAAGGTCTACTGTGGAAGGCACCATGCCGAGACGATCAAACCTCGATGCTGCGCGTGTGACGAGGTAAATGCTCTAAATCTGCTGATGTGGCATGATGACATTGTTATAGAGTGTGTCATACTTGCTGAGGTTGATTGCTTATGTGTTATACTGCATGTGTGACAAATTTCCTAATGGAATCAGCACCACTCTTGGAAATACAGTAGAACCTGTCTTGAAAGACCGACCCATAAGGCATAAAAAGTGTGGTCTCTTTTAAGACAGGTGGTATTTGGTGACAGGTTAAGTTGTGTTGAAATGTAGGACCTTCTACCTGGAATATATCTCGGGTCTTTCAAAACAGGTAGTCTCTCATAGCAGTGGTCTCTCAAGCCAGGTTTCACTGTATGCCAAATGATTTCAGTTGTGAAATATTCTCAAATTATTTAGATTGTGGAGTGTTCGTGTAGTTAGTGTACACACAATGTGAAGAATTGGTATACCCATGGAAATTTGTATTGTTTTGTAGATCATGGGGCGAACAGTGATACACATATATGTTTTTTAACTATCGACTTTTTATATGACTCATCATATATATATATATAGCTCAAGTATTGATGGAAAACCTACAAAAAATCTTCCAGAAGCTTTATTAAACTAACGATCACGTCATGTCCTTTACAGATCATCTTTGCTGATGAGTGTACGGAAGCCGAGGGGCGCAGCTGGCACATGAAGCATTTCTGCTGCCACTCCTGTGATAAGAAGCTCGGCGGCCAGCGGTACATCATGCGGGATGGATGGCCGTACTGTTGCGGCTGTTTTGAGAACAAGTTTGCCGAGTTCTGCGAAACCTGCCACAACCAAATTGGAGTGGATGAAGGTCAGATGTCCCACGAGGAGCACCACTGGCATGCCACCGACGCTTGCTTCCGTTGTGGTGCGTGTGGTGTATCTCTGCTTGGGCAGCCATTTTTACCAAGGCAGAGTGCGATATTCTGCTCGTTGGAATGCAGCAAAGAGCACAACCTGGATGATGAGAGTGGTGATTCAGAGACTCCGATATTCCGCAGCCCAGAAGACAGCCAGTGCCGATTTGTCCAAAATTCAACAGAGTTCATCGACAGTGGAGATGGGTTGAAATCTGTGCACTCACCTAGTGGTAATAACACGTTACAGAAGTCGAAAATTGTGCGCACAGAGCCACATTTAAACGGGAACAGTAGCTTGACGGACTCTCCGATAAGTGTCCACAGTGGTTATGGGTCGAGCTCGCCATTGGCTACCAAACAGACACGTGTTGGCGGGGGAATATCCTCCAATCAGGATCCTCATGGTGATAGAGTGCGAGGGTCAAGGTCATCGCGAGGAGGACCCGGGGTGCCGCCAACGCCTCCACCGCGGACGACCAGTCAAGGCCTCCATCACTTAGCTCACCAGAAGCTGAACGCTCAGAGGAAAGGCAACGCTAATCAGGGCAGCCAAGGACAGGCGACCCCAGTGAAAGGGTCCCACCCACAACCTCCTGGCTCCCCGGCGTCTGCTATCTGCCCTACAGACTATATGCTAAAACCCCAAGAACATAAACGAACCCCTCCTTCACCCCAGACAAACGGCGGCTACCGAGAGCAGAGAATGCAAGGAGACGAATACAACAAACCTCCGGGTTTCGCACAGCGCGTGGCTCTGAGCGAAGCTGACCTACAAATGATTCAGCCACCGCCGCATAACAACAATAACAACGGACATCACTATGAGAGGCCGCTCGCTCACAGCTCCCAGACGATACAGCAGGAATTCCCCCCAGGACATCCTACCATCTACAGCACTGGCCACATCATCGCTAACGGCACCATAGTAGGTATGGCTCACCCGGAACCCGGCGAGCCTCACTATGACTCCCTGTATCCACGACAACTGAGTAAAGCCCCGCGACCATTGTCCTACCATTCCAGTATCCCCGACCTGTCCTTGCCCCACAATCACAGCTCCATGGACCTGAACACCTCCCGCAGTCGAGATCAGCTCAACGTGGATACCAACCCAGACAGCGGGATGTACTCCGACTCTTCCATGAAGAAGTCGCTATCCAAGCTGTCCATGCCCGACCTGAGCCGAGATCAGCCCCCTCCCGCTCCTTTTACAGATATCTCCAACCCGTACCAACCACTGAGACTGGACCACAAGAGGAAAAGCTCAGGTTCGGAGAAGAGTTTGCCGCCTTATCTTCCCCCTCCGCCTCCAGAATACCAGGTTCACCGCCCACAGCCACCCCAGGCTCTGACTCATGTCGTCCAGGTACATGCTAACCCCCACGGGGAGCCTCCTCAGGGTCAACCAAAGGTCGGCCGTCACCGTAGTGGAGGGTATTCCTCCGATAGTGGCCGTCCCCGAGTAAGTGGTTACAGCTCTGAGGGGGGTCGCCCTAGAGGCCATGGTCATGGTCACCGTCACCATAGCCGCGGTGATCGCCGTAACCCTGATGTCAGCTTTAAGCACTACGTCATAGACTGTCCTCTTCCTCCTGGCTTAGAGAAAATGAACCCGATCAGTCGCCCCCCACGACCTAAACTGGGGGTCCACCACACGCTAAGTAACTCCGGCTTCCCTCGTAGTCGCAGCGGAGGTCATGAGGCTTACTTCAGTGACTCGGGGGCGCACCATCGTCACCGGCGGCGCCAGCGGGCTGATCGCTGTACCAGTCGTACGTCCTTGGAAGTTGCCATGGAGGACGAAGTTGTGGACAAGTTTCTCCAGCTTCCGTCCGATGCTGAACACTGCAGTACCTGCTCTAGCTCCAGCGACTCAGAATTTGACTATTATCTCGATCGCCCGCCGGGTCACCGGATAGCCTACGTCGACCAAATGGGCTTCGCCAGCCCTTTGGTATCCCCAACCTCTAGTCCACGGAAACCCGGCAAGCGTAGCAAAATCCGAAGTAAAAACTGCATTGTGTCATAGCATCGTCCAGTACGAATGTAGGTCTGTTATATAGCATAGGAGTCATAACCATGATATAAACTTCATCGTTCGCAATGTGGAGTTGACTAGCAATTGTTGACTAGTGGTTATAGCTGAATGCTGAGTGTCTGTTGTTCTGGGCTTCTTGTTGCTATCCAGGTGTTAGTTGCCCTGGTAACGGCACAATCTTTATGGTTTTAACTTCTCTGTGATTTGAAAAGAAAACTACACAATGGTGTATCTGTGATGTGTACATATTTCTCCTGTGTTCTGCCTGCATGGGCAACATAGTTTGGTTGATGAACCTTCAGTGGAACATGCTTGCATCTTTTAAGGTATGCTTTTTAAAATATGATAACTATTAAGAAGCGCATTTTATAGCAACAAGCATGTATTACGAGGTATAACTTTTTTTTACCCCGGTATCAAATTAAATATCACTCTGTATGATTCAGTACATATTTGTCATATATGCTACATACCAACTTACCCGGTAGAATAATATTTTCAGTTTCATATTTTGAAATGGACATTTTAAAATTTGGGCACTACAGTAAATAAACGAGTCACTAAGTATATCATTTCATATATATTATTGCTGTGTAATATTTAAATGTTAATCTAGGTCAAATAAATGTTGTTCATAAACAAAAAAAAAATTCAGACTTCGCATTCTGTTCATTCTTTGTTCAGTGTGAAACTCCACGGCTCATGTGTTCATAAAAGAAAAGGAGCTTTGAAATGTTCCAGTGGTGTATCTCAAAATAGATACAGCTAGAAGTGCAACCCAAAGGGAGCTTAGTGTATCTGCAATATATAAACTATGTAATAAAGGGCTTTGTCCTGTGTTGTATTGAAGAATAGATCAGTATATAAGTACTATAAGGCATTGAAAAAAGTATTTATTGATATATTACTTGAGTATTAGACATTTAGTGGAGTCTCAGTGCTACCTAATAAAAGCTTCCTTGGCCGTGGATAGTTGTATCATTGTGATTTGACTGTTTGCTATTATTCAGGTTGCCTGTCCCTTCAGAAAAATGCTTTGAGCACTTGACTGGTTGGCACTGTTAATTTTCATGTATCATATTTATGTAAGTTACAGTTTTTCATATTTTGGATATTATGATCCATGTGTGTTGCAGAAAAGATTGTCAATGCCAACAAACAGAGGAATCTTGTATAGTACATGTACTGCCAGTACAGGTATTATTAAAGCTTATGGGCAAGCAGTACAGGCAAATATTTAGTATGCCCAATAAAACGAAGTCTTACCATAGCTGAGACTGGATATTGGAAGCTCTTCTGCAGCTTTCGGCCACCACTGGCCTTCTTCAGGGGTGTTGACATCTGGCCTTCAAGACACGCGCCCCTATCACCACCCCTGAAGAAGGCCAACGATGGCCGAAAGCTTGGGAAGAGCTTCCAATATCCAGTTTCAGTCATGGTAAAACGTCATGTTATTTAACATGACTGTGACCAAAAACAACATCTATGCATGTATTTAGTATGCAGTTTGTTTTCATGTACCGGATATTGTTGCAAAACTTTGGCACAAAATATACTTATTAGACTCCAAAACCAGAACTAACCAAGACACACATACACACACACACACACACACACAAAAAAAAACACTTGTATTTTGACAGGAAGCGGAATGAAGGGTTTATGTTTATTACTTCTGCCCTCTAACCATTATATCGAGCCTGACTAAACACCAAAACACGGAGGTTTCAGACCATGTAGCCCATATTGACAAACACATGTACTGGGTCAATTCGGACACTGTCTACCCGAGGTAAAAACGTAAATTCCCAACATCTCGATGCAATATACACAGTACCTGCCCTGGGATTGGTTTTCTTCCAGCTGAATTTACGAGGCAGTTTGTTTTTTTTCGGAAGAGAAATTTTGGGAACCTAAAGGCCTTATTTGTAAAAGCTGGCTGTTGGTCCCATTACTATAGCCTCCATACACATGGTTCAGATTCTCAGATCCAAGCAATGTTAGTGGCTACCGAAGGCCATGAATTGTGAAGTTGGCCAAATGCCTTGAAGCAGCCACCAAGGCCCGGCCTGTAATTAACATGGCAAATTTGTCTTCATTTGTGCAAGGACTGCTTGTTGAAGAGAGAAAAGAGACCCCAGCAAAGAAGAGCTTCTAACTAGAGCTGTTCAAATTGATTAGGGATGCTCCCAAAGTAGCCCAGTCTCGTAAATAAAGAAAAATACATGGCCACATCAAAGAGAATAAAAATGTCATCACCGGTGTTGGGTCTATAAATGCCCCTTTGAACTGTCGGCATTCATACAGCCATATACATGTACAAGCTGCTTTTTAAAATCGGCAAATTTGTTGTATGCAACTACTGGTGTTCAAAGACACTGCTGACTACAATATGCAACTGATTAAGAGACCAGGATTCTGAAACATTCAGTCACCAAATTTTGTGTCAAAGAGCAAAAATGTTTAAGATCAATTGTGTATTGTGGTTTGCTTATACATGTACATGTACCGGTACTCGCGGTACTTACAGAAAAAAACTGAAGTAAAGTAACCTGTTAGCTAGGAAGGTGTTTTATAACTTGTGACATTTATTCAGATACAAGGTTTTAAGATCGGGTACAGTGAAGCATATATACACATGTATATAGACCACTCTAGGGACCAAAACAATGTGGTCCTTATACACAGGTGGTCTTTATATGCAGGTTCAATAATATGGAAAGTATACACAGCACTGGGGAACTATAAAATGTGGTCTTTATCAGCAGATGGTCTTTATATACAGGTAGTCTTTAGAACAGATTTGACTGTACACTGTGTAAACTTGCGCTAACTGGAGAGAGAGAAATTTCTGTCATTGAAGTGTTCTTTTTATCAGGAGTACATGTATGTTAATCATTTTAAGGAATTCTTTTGCCAGTAACAGACCTGCAGTACATACGTGCACAAACGTCGCCTCACTGATCCAGTGACTTTCACAGTTCAGGGACAAAAGGGTAAAAAGTTGTCACCTACTTCGCTCCCCACCTCTACTTAGCAGGGTCACGTGTGCCAAAATGACAACATATCGGTTGTCAGGCTTTCTTTATATTTGTTCTGATAATAACACAGTGTCTTTTGAGTTTTTCGCCACGCTTTAAGTGTTGCTGCAAATGTCCGTGGGATCCAACCTGTGCAATCAGCAGTTGTGATCGTGGTAATTTTTCTTTCCCAGTAACCGAGGGGTGTCTGGTTTTAACCCTAGGGTTCACAAAGGCATTTTGAGCAGGTTAATTGTATGGATCAGTTTTCAAGCGCGGTCAAAAGCGATTTGATTTATGTAACCACTTCTTTGAGATGTCCGCCCTGCATGGAGCAAAGGCTGAAGCCACAACATAAATTTTTGTAGAGAAAGATGCGACTTTACTGGCAGATGGTAAACAACCTACTGGTGGCGTTTTAGAATATAAAGTCGTACCAATATTAAAGAATGTCGCGTATGTCTGGCTGGTTCAGTTTAAGGTTTTTCCGACATTTTCTTTTAAATGGTAATAATTAAAATGTGCGCATGTATAATTAATACACATATATAGTACGCAGTCCATATAGGAATTTTAAGGATACCATTTATAAAAGCCTTTAGTTTATATGCTGTAATGGAACTCTGGCACAGATTAAAAAAAAAATATTAATTTTACTCAAATCTTTTACCCTGAACATAATGAAATGCCACCATGAAGAATGTTTATTGATTGTAGTCTATAGGGTGCATGATATATTTGAACCCCAGCATATATGCAGAAAGAATGTGTGGAATATGCATGTACCTGTATAAGTGTTGTATGTATAAGTAAGAAACAGATGACATCAGATACATGAAGGATCATATAATCTAGGAAGTACGCAAATAAAGACTGGAGTGTGTGCTGAAACATGTGTTTTAACTTTGTGCTGGTGCCACTATAAAAGTTCTGAACAGGGTTGAAGTATTTCCAACCAAAAAAGGCTCCATCATGAATATTCATTGTATGCATATTATTGTTGTGTACAGGCTTTCTAGCAAGTGCTTAGTTGTCTTAGGAGAAGTGTTATAAATTATACAAACTTGTGTATATAGCATTGAGGAGTTATTTAATGTCAAAATTGGAAATAAAAGGCCGATGATACAGCTTTGGTGTTTTGCTGAGTTTTGTCTGAAAATGGGTGGTTAAAAAAAGAAAAAAAAAACTGTCCGTACATAACATGATTGTGTCCAAAGAAACCACCCACAATCGCCTGGTGGTTAATTACGCTACTCTCAAAGGGCACTTACCTGTAATGAGGGCATAATGACTTGACAACAAGTGCTTTGATTCTTTGAATATGCCTGTACTTCTCCTTCTCCCTCTCACCAAAGGACACCTCTCTAATAAAGAAATAGTATTTGAGTGGGAGGGTTACTGGTATTGGTAAAGTGTTTTAAAATCTTCCAAGCCATCTGCTATAAAGTTTCATATGCAATTATGAGATACTTGGTGGTAACTGGTTTCCTGTCGGGCAGAAGTAACCAACCAAGGTCTTACAAAAGATGCTTAAATAGTTCGTACAAAACAAACATTAATTGCCAAAATTTCTGAATATTTCTGTACACTTAGTATCCCTATTTTGCAGTGAAAAATTATTCAGACAAGTTATTCCAAGACAACATATATGTACTGGTAATATTAATTAGTGTAAGCATTATTTACATCAAAGTCTCTTTATAGTCTAAATATCTAATCTTTAGTAGCCCTAAATTTGTTTCGCATTTGAAGCAAAACTAGGATTGAGGCCTGTGAACTAGTTAGTGAACATTCCCAAGGTTAAAGTACCGGTAACAATAGAAATGGCAAGCTGGACAAGTTACTTAGCTGTGATCTGTATATAATTGCCTATGAATTTGGTTTTTAAATATATATGTATCAAGATACATTATCACTAACACCTACTCATTCATTCAATTTTTTAGTGTAATCTTTTAGTCGTTTACACTACATTTAAGCTGAATGTTAGTATTTTAACTGGAGAGGTTTCATATCTCCCACTTTTCTATTTTCCTTGGCCCAATTTAGCCAACCGTCATATCTCAATGGTTTTGCAGATAGGGGCTGAATCGTCTCGCAGCAAAATTAACTCAATGTCAACTATACTGAATGTTACAATCTCCAAGACAAAATCTGTTAGGATCTATTTAGATAGATAATTTATCTTTCGTTTTCACGTATAGATATAAAAATACACAAACTTTTGAAATATTGCACATGAAAATGATGGCTGTCCAGAAAGCCTAAGGCTGTCAAGCTGGACACCACTCTGTTTGTGAACAAGTACAGCCTGACGGTGCCTATATTGGGCCAGACAGTGGATGGACAATGGTGTAAAACGTTGAAATTGCCTCAGATAGGAGAATGCAGAATAGGGTGTGGAAATTATCATAATGGCCCCATCCAAGATTTTGACAAACCTGAAGAGATTGATGAGTGTGTGATTTGAAGCAACATTAATGCTTATGCCACTTAATGGTCTTGCGTACACTAAGTACTTACTCTCAAGGCCCAAATTTTGGTCAACTTCACTCTACGACCAGCCGCTTTTGAGATACGATGTTGTCGAAAATTGGAAAAATCAGAAAGGCACCAAATGACCTCAGACTGACCCAGAAGACTTTACAGTCAAAAGTACCCTGTATACATTAACTATGTACTCCCGAGGCCCAAATTTTGGTCGGTTTTGCTCTACAACCAGACATTTTCAAGATGCAAAAAAAGATGCAAGGTTGTTGAAAATCAGAAAAATTGGAATTGCACCAAATGACCTCACACTGCATGACCTTGAACACTCAACAGTCAAAGGTACCCTCATACAACAAGTGCTTAATCCCGAGGCCCAAACTTTGGTCCATTTCGCTCAAATTTTGGTCCAGTCAGCCAGCCAGCCAGCGAGTCAGTCAGTCAGTCAGCCAGTCACCGAGTCAGTCAGTCAGCCAGCCAGCCAGCCAGCCAGCCAGTCAGTCAGCCAGCCAGCCAGCCAGCTAGCCAGTCAGTCAGTCAGTCAGCGAGTCAGTCAGTCAGTCAGTCAGCGAGCGAGTGAGTGAGTGGGTGAGTGAGCGAGCGAGCCAGCGAGCCAGCGAGCGAGCCAGCCAGCCAGTAAGCCAGTCAGTCAGCCAGTCAGCCAGTCAGTCAGTCAGTCAGCGAGCGAGCGAGCGAGTCAGTCAGTCAGTCAGTCAGTCAGTCAGTCAGTCAGTCAGTCAGCCAGTCAGTCAGCCAGTCAGTGAGTCAGTCAGTCAGTCAGTCAGTCAGGCAGCCAGTCAGTCAGTCAGCGAGTCAGTCAGTCAGTCAGTCAGCGAGTCAGTCAGTCAACGAGTCAGTCAGTCAGTCAGTCAGTCAGTGAGTCGTTGAGTCAGTCAGTCAGTCAGTCAGTCAGTCAGTTAGTGAGTGAGTGAGTCAGTCAGTCAGTCAGTCAGTCAGTCAGTCAGTCAGTCAGTCAGTCAGTCAGTGAGAGTTAGTCAGTGAGTCAGTCAGTTAGTGAGTCAGTCAGTCAGTCAGTCAGTGAGTCAGTCAGCCAGTGAGTCAGTCAGTCCCAGCCCAACATTGCCCTTGCGGTTATTTCTGCACCTGCCATTAGCTGTCACATTTATTTAAACACAGAACAAAGCCACAGTTTTGGTACACATGGTAGGTCCCGTTCAGCTTTGAATCTATTCCCATTCAGCATTGACCCAACGGCAGTGGCAGCTGATATCTGGAGCTGCTGCATCCATTTAAATACAGAACAAGACCATTGGCGGTGGTGGGTACATCTCCTACACTGCCAGTCTATTCCTGTTCGGCACTGACCCGGTGGCAGTAGAAGCTCAGTACATCAGAGTATATGAGGAGCTGCCATGCATGCAGTAGCTACACAGAACAAAAGTGGTGGTAGTGGCAGGTACCACATCTCCACTGTTGCCAGTCTGTTCCATTCCTTTTCATGTTCGCCACCGCCCCCCCCCCCCCCGCCCCCCCCGGCAGCAGTGGCAGCTGATTCTTTTTCATGCGGAACGAAACTGGTGGCTGTTGCTGGCATGCATCCGCGGCTGCCAGTCCATTGCTGTTTAGTGAGTGAGCGAGTGGCACAATGAAAACGGGTAAACATAGAATGAAACTGACGTTCGTGACAAATACATCTGCAGGTCTTCCAGTCCATTCCGCAGCATTGACCCAGTGGCAGTGGCCACTGATATCTAGAGATGCCAGTAGCCACTGCATTAATTTAAATACTGAAAGAAAACGGTGGCAGTGGCCTGCCAATCCATTCTTGTTCAGCATTGACCTGGCAGCAGTGGCAGCTCAGAGATGCAGCCTTCATTTACACACAGAATAAGGCTGGTGGCAGTGGGTGGTTTACATACCCAACACCGCCAGTCCATTCTTCATTGTCCAGCATTAACTTGGTGGCAGTGGCAGCTCAGATATCTGGAGCTGGCCGGGCACCCACTCAGGAGCAATATGTACTCCCATCATGCTCAGAAATGAAACCGATTTGGTACCCTTAGCAACATCTCTAGGTAATGATGGTCTCCTACGTGCTCTGCTCCAAACATGCAACACACCTGACCCTGACTAATATTTCGGCGGCAGAGACAATCTTTAGCTGGCCCATATGGGATGCATTCTCTTTTATCAGCCGCAAAGAGAAATTCAACAATCCCTCTGTATGGGCAACCTGGTGGGAAGCTTGGGCATTCAAAGAGGATGCTATGAGGGCCCCAATGCCACACTCACTTGAGAAGCTGAATGAGCATGCACGATGATTGCCACTTCTGTCTCTGGGTGATCATGTAATTCATACAGAGCCAGCAAGGTCCCCATCCAATAAAATGGGACAGTTATGGAAGGGCAAGGCTATGACCCGCCCCCCCCGGCAGCAGTGGCTGCTGATTCTTTTTCATGCAGAACGAAACCGGCGGCTGTTGCTGGCATGCATCTGGGGCTGCCAGTCCATTGCTGTTTAGTGAGTGAGCGAGTGAGTGGCACAATGAAAACGGGTAAACATAGAACGAAACTGACGGCCGTGACAAATACATCTGCAGGTCTTCCAGTCCATTCTGCAGCATTGACCCAGTGGCAGTGGCCACTGATATCTGGAGATGCCAGTAGCCACTGCATTCATTTAAATACTGAAAGAAAACGGTGGCAGTGGCCTGCCAATCCATTCTTGTTCAGCATTGACCTGGCAGCAGTGGTAGCTCAGAGCTGCTGCCTTCATTTACACACAGAATAAGGCTGGTGGCAGTGGGGGGTTTACATACCCAACACCGCCAGTCCATTCTTCATTGTCCAGCATTAACTTGGTGGCAGTGGCAGCTCAGATATCTGGAGCCGGCCGGGCGCCCACTCAGGAGCAATATGTACTCCCATGCTCAGAAATGAAACTGATTTGGTACCCTTAGCAACATCTCTAGGTAATAATGGTCTCCTACGTGCTCTGCTCCCAACATGCAACACACCTGACCCTGACTCTAATATTTCGGCGGCAGAGACAATCTTCAGCTGGCCCATACGGGATGCATTCTCTTTCATCAGCCGCAAAGAGAAATTCAACAATCCCTGGTGGGGCATTCAAAGAGGATGCTATGAGGGCCCCAATGCCACACTCACTTGAGAAGCTGAATGAGCACGCACGATGATTGCCACTTCTGTCTCTGGGTGATCATGTAATTCCTACAGAGCCAGCAAGGCCCCCATCCAATAAAATGGGACAGTTATGGAAGGGCAAGGCTATGACCAATACTGGGTCAAAAGTCGGCGACTCTGGATGCCTTAATTACGCTGTGGAATAGACAATTTTTGCGCAAGTTCAATTCACTCCTGCCACAGTTGTGATCGCAACTCGCCTCAACCTGCCAACACTGAGCATACTAGGGATGATACGCTATCAACCCCAGTCACGATGGCCACAGATGTTCTAGTTCTAGTTCTTAATTCGCAGGACCATGGGGTATCACGCGAATGAGGTGTGAGGGCTAAACAGCCTGTGGTGCGCTTAACTGGCTCTTGAAGGTTTTTAGCGAGCCAGCCTCTGCCAGTTATGCAGGAACGCGGTTCCACTCAGGTATAGTTCATGGAATGAAGGAGTGAAGCAGCTCCTTAGTGGTGCTCCGTTGGTGGCGTAGCTTGTGGGTGTGTGTGGACCTGGTGCAGTTGTCTGCAGGAAGGACCCCTAGATCCGCGGGAGTCAATGCCACAGTCCACAGCACGATCTTGTACATCAGAATGGCCTGAGGCGCTGTTGTTGCCTGGGCTCCTCCAGGGTATCCAGCCCAAGGTCCTCAAGTATGGCATTAATGCTGGACCTCAAGGAATAGTTGCCCTGGATCCACCTTGCTGCTCTATGCTGTACAGCTTCGAGCATTCCCTTGTCCTTAGCCCAATACAACTTCTATGTGCCCAATACAACTTCTATGCTAGCACCAGCAGCCCCACCACCACCGGCAGTAACTGTGGAGGCTCTGATTTATGGGCAGCCACACCACCCAGTACGGAGGCTTTGCCACCCCCGCCTGTACTGCCAGCACCCCATGCTGCTTGTGCGTCCACTCACTGGAATCTGAACATAGTGTACTTCCTAGGGAGAATCACTGGCAGTCCCTACCCAGAATGCCTCCAGCATCATCCAACCATGGAACGAGTGATCCTGTGGACCCGGGCCCCTGGATCCTTCCACCTTTGCATCCACTGGGCGCCCCCGTACAGTTATAAAACCACCTCGTCGATACCACCCTGAGACTGGTACCTGGGACTCTATTACAGTATATGTGCGTTCGTATGCATACAAACGTGGGAGGGTGGGTGCTGGATTGTGCACTATATATACTCTTTAGTAGTACCTAACATTTGGACTCTTTATAGCTTTTTCCCCCTTTATATTTGCAGATGATGTAACTCCTTTTTCATCTTGAATAACGTGGTTTAGGAAAAAGAGGTGTCTTCTCCACCTGCGAGTGCATATACTCCGAATGCCGCCTTCATTTAAACACCGTCAGAACAAAAACGGAAATGTTTGAGCGCCGCTGTTAACCGTTAGGAGCGTTACATGTAGTTAGAAGAATGGCTACCCAGGTGTGTTCGGTTTGTTTTGTTTTACTTTGCTTTATATCGGAGCAGAAGTAGCATTTGCATGCTTTACGAATTCGAACAATTATTTCACGTGTAA
>JAAUYG010248494.1_pt1 | contig 13656 bp, 12 predicted proteins | sample 7278091 | NCBI WGS metagenome assembly JAAUYG01 (sample SAMN14350201, study PRJNA611818) | marine sediment metagenome | isolation source: surface marine sediment (0.6m) | place: French Polynesia: Moorea | collected 2018-08
CTTTTTCTCAATCAAATAGCTGCAGACACTTTGTGTTGACAGAGGACTTCTGTATTCTAAAATCTGTGTGTATGTTGTTGGTATTCTGGGGTGACAAGCCTAGGCCTACAGTTTGATTGTCATGAAGTTGCCCAGACCTCTTTTGCCTGGATGCTATAGGGAGGTGGCTGTTTGTCCAGAAGAAATTATCAGGAGAGGTGAATCTGGGTCTGGTGCCCTCCTTTAACAATAACTTTTCCAGTCCTCTCTTGAATCCACCAGCCAGTTCAATTGCCATGAGGCTGCATGTTGCTTGTGTGTTCCAGGCAAGGCCTGCTTGGTCAGTTTTCAGAATGTGAGGGGTGAATTTGGGTCTGGGCCCTCCCGGTATTGCAGGCCTCAACGGCCCCCGTCTTCGGGCGCCCCCGCAGATTTCACGCAAAAAGGGGGTGGCTGAGGCCTAAGGCCTGAATGGCACCTCTGGCAGACATGTTGGACTTTTAATGAGTATTTCTATTTTCTTATTGGTATTTTTACAATTCAACAACAATGTATTCTTCATACATTCTTCAGAAAACAACTGTTACACACAAACCATTTTTTTGGTGCAGGACAAAAAGCTTTCATGAGGAAAAATTGTGAAGATTTCTTTCTAATCCAATATATCTGCTAGGGGGGCTACCTGGGCCTTAGGCCTGGATGGCCCCCCTCTGCCATTTTGGAAAAAATTCTCATTAAAAATCCATCATGTCTGCCAAGGGGGCCATTCAGGCCTTAGGCCTCGACCACCCCCTTTTTGCATCAAATCTGCAGGGGCGCCCAAAGCCTGGGGGCCGTTCAGGCCTTTGACACCGGTGCCAATTCTGAACCACGATTCCAAGAAATTAAGTTTGAAAAAAAACAACCTTTGACTGTGAACAAAATCATTTTGCGCCAGGATGATTCTGGCTGTGACCTACATTTCTACTGGTCTCAAATCACTGTTTTTGAATGTGCACTCTGTCACCAATTTAAGATCTATGCAGGTACTTACGAAGTTATGTGCTGCGAACTACTTTGCCCGTGTGGGGCAATTCATGGTTTCTTTCTTGGGTAAATGTTGATATGATCTTTTGAATTGTGATGAATGTGTGCTTTCCATGCAATCTCTTTGTGAGTAGATTTTACACCTGCCGTGTGAATGCTGCTGAACTCTGGGCCCGTTTTCACATCTTTGGCGAGGAAAATCAGTTTTTCGCGTGCACCAGGGCAATTCAGCTCTCACACCACCAGCACCTCCAAATGAATATATCACTTTTTGCTGCATGTTGAAACCAATAATTTAAAGTTTGAAATGACAGGTTTTGAAGCAAATATTGTAATTTTGCCTGCATGCTTGCAAAACAGATGACAGAAAAGGCTTCAAGGGTTTCTTTGAACAACACCGGTGAAGTTCTGTGAGAATGTTGCAACCTCATGGCCAAGCCTTTTGTTCTGTGTCTCTGAGAATTTGTGTGGAGGTAAGTTATCCATTCACTTCTCTGTCCTGGCGTACCAACCGCTGACTCCTTGATCAATGAACAATGATTGCTTTACTATCTGATTTATTCAACTGCAAGTTCAACACATATTCAGTCACCTGGGCGTCCAGGATTTGGTCAGGTGACTGGACTCTGGACTTGTAAGGCCAATGACCAAACTACATGGACCCTGATCCGCTGGATTTCCAATTTCTCCACCGGCAGCGGGCTGATTGAACATGCCCTCTCCTCCAATTTGTACCATGCACAAATGAACCTACAAAACCTTGGGTTCCGATCCAACACACAGCGCAGTTTCTTGGGAACCGGATGTGCAATGGTAGATCTAATGGTCAGGGAGAACAAATGACCTAAGTTGGTCATCTGAGTTTGTTTGATCTCTGGGGTCAGATGCACGGGAGTAAAATCAACTCAGGGGGCCCGCTGACACCGGGGAAGAAGAACTGGTCCAAATGTTCCCTGTTCTCACCACGGGCTTTTGCTTTTGCTCAGAGTAAACTTGGAAACTTTTATTTACGGTTGCGCCTAAGTGACATGTGTCCACTCGGCTAATGGGAACTTTACGCAGCGGTCACGAGGGAAACAACAGCTGAGTAACGCGCGCCACCAATTCTCACTTGATTTGCCTGTTTGCAGCCATTAGTCCGGTCCTCAGACAGCTGCGCTAATTATATTAACAGGTACGGGTAATTAGCCAATCCCGTGGGGCCTCGCTAACTGTCACGTGGTGCGCTGTTTGTCCATTAGCCCTGCGCAGTCATTGACACTTCGTCTTCTACTCATTGACACGAGAAATGCCAACTTGTTAGAAGAAAATACTGCACTTTGGTAGGTGGAGGTGCGCAACTGCTGAGGTAAAAGTGAAATGATGGATCTGTAGACGCGCAACTGTTTTCCATTCCTCTCCAGTTCACTTTTGCGTCAGGAAACCAGAATCTGAATCGTCTCCCAGTTCCTGAGAAAAAGTCTTGGCTTGTCAGCAGAAACATCTGACCAGGTGAAAACAACTGAGATTGAGAACAGACAAAAACGTGGATTGGAAATAGAAAAGTCCAGCACTGAGCCTTTGGGTTCGTCAGATAAGTCTTGGACTTCCGGTTCATCACTTCCGGTTGTGATCTCTTGTTTGCTCTGCTGGCAGAGTGGAGAGAAATCTAGGACTCAAATGCAGCTGCGCAGTATCCTGCACCAGGTTTTGTGGTGTCTTTGTTGGTAGGTCACTTTGTCTGGTGATTGCTCATGTTCAGGTCAAAAGAACCAAACATACTTGGCAACAGGACAAAACAACCCAGAATCCTTCACACAAGAGAGTCATACAGCTTTTTTGGTTGTCCAAACCAGGACAAAGTAAAAGCAGAAGAAGCTTCCGTTATTAATTCCTGGTGCTCCTTGTACTCCACTCTGTTTATCCGCCTATTGTAAATCAATAGCGGCATTTACCAACCCGTTTTTCTCACTTTATTAACGCGGCCTTCCCTCGCTGGTTTTATTAATACACCAATGAGTGTCAAGTGGGGACCTTCTACGACAAGCACTGCGCGTAAAGCACAAAGGTGTTTGAAGCGGAAGAGATCAAAGACAATGAACGACAGGTAGTTGAGTGCCACTCGACCACCCTCGTCTGTTGCACGGAGATGGCCGAGTGGATCCGAACTTCTCAAGTCCTTCCCGTTCCTTTGTTACACACGGGAGTCCTTCACAAAGCCAGAACGCGGCCTCCTGATTATTGCTGATTAAACGAGCAATAACCTTCATGCGAAAAAGACTCTTGATCAAGGCAATTTTATTGCTGTTTTTTTTTTGTGAAGCACAAGTGCGAATGAGGTGCAAAGCTGCCTTTTCCTCGGTAAACTTTGATTTCAAACGTGTCCTCAGTACCTAAGCTGGCGTCTCAACCAAGAAAACACACTGCCATTCTGAATTAGTATCCTGAGCGCAAGTAACGGGAACAAAAAGCAGATTTGTGGGAATCTTGAAAAAGCCAGACTGCGGGCAAATGTGTTTGCTTCTGTTGCCCAGAATGTGCGCTCACAATGCAAAGTCTAACTTTTTGATTGAGCTTTTGGAGGAAAGGCGTTTTATCAGTTTAGGACTCACTCGCTTGGCCTAAATACAGTGTCTTGAGTTGGCAAGTGAAAACAGTGGGCAGAAAACGAAAAGAATCCAAACCATATTTTCTTAATGGGACTGGGACACAAAAATAGAAACAAAAAAACCCTGACAGAAATGGCAGGCATTGCAGGACAACGTTCCCCTATTCCACAAGAAATCTTCGGTGAAATCTTGTCCTTTTCTGAACGGTAAAATTGCCCTGTAAAACTGATGAAATCTGCGGATGAGAAAACAACATTTGACCTCCTATCAGCTCAATAGGAGAAAAGCAGGCATCAGCTGGGCTTAGCAGTTTCATCACTGGGTGTGAGTAAGCTTCTTACAGCTTCACACCTTGTTTCTACAGCCCTTAAGCTGTCATGAGTCCTTAGTAGTGTTTAATCTAGTAAATTCACCCACACACCCGCCATGTTTGAAGTTGCTTTGAGGCACCTAAACTGGACACCTTTTCCTACGGCGCGTAGCATTAGTTTTTCCTTTGGCATCAGATGTTGGAAGGTTTCTTTGTTTTGATGTACGCTACAGGCGCAAGAACACAAAGTGTCACCGGGACCTTTTCTGAGCCTGGCTGAAAGCGGCTTAGAAACACCTGATGCAAGGATTACAGCGCCGCGGTCTATCTGAGAGTCTTTTGATCAGGGCACAACTGTTGTAAGCACTGTTTTCACAAGCAACTTGGCAGTTCAGGCTGTTTTCTTGAGAACTATTTCGAAGGGTATTCCAAACATCAACTGAACATGAAAGACTTGTTCCCTGTTGTCGCGTTTGAGCTTTGGACACACAAGCCCCAACAGAAATTGCCTAGATTGCCTGTTTTTCATGAAAAACAATCTATCAGAAGCAATTTTGCAAGAAAACTTCCTCCGCTTAATTTGGCGAGGAAGGAAGCAGTAGCCGCACCTGATTCTGTCAGTTTGGACGCAGTTTCTGTCCACTGGTGGTTCCCGGTTCCGGGTAATGGCGTCCTGGGTCAGGCGGGAACCCGTTCTAACTGCGCTGGTCCCCGCCTGCTGCGTCGCCACATATTGCATTGTAATTGCGTGGATCTCTTAATCTCTCGACTGTCACGGGGTCATTGTTATCAGCAGAACAGCAGGTGGCTGTGCACAGTCAGGGAGCACGGTCGCCAGATTACTCGCACACAAACTCAACATCAATCGCAAAAACGTTTTTGTCGTCTGTGTGCTCTTTCGGCAAAGTTTAATTTCATCGCATAAAACCACAGAACTGCGGAGAGGGCAAATGCACAGTGGAGGGACCCTGGGCAGCTTGACCTCGCGATTCTTTTCAACCCCAAATTGTACACGTGTTTTGACCAAATTCTGCTTTTTGTTCGAAGAAGCCTGAGGATCAGACTTTCACCTTGACCACACCCTAGGACGTCGCCTGACTGAAGCCATGGCACCATGTCAATCGCATGGGACCTAAATTTTTTTTTTCCAGAAGATACGAATTCGCATCTGTGTGGTCTGTACAATATCACACTCGATTGTCCGAACCTGTTGATATCAAGAACAAGAGTCAAACTTGTTCCCGTCCCCATCCCTGCAAAAATGACGCTGTGCTTTGCGGTTTGTTCCGGCAGTATTGGGACGGCCAAAGCATGCCCAGAAAATTGCCCAACTTATAAAATGTCTCGGCATGAGTGATGAGATTGGAGCCTGGAAGACCCAGCTCAGCTGCGCTTCATTTATTTTCTATTTATCCTGCAAAGAACTACCTAATCGAGACGAGCAGTCATCAGGGGCCCCAGACGCGCTGCTTCAGAACTAAAGCTCGGGTCACTGAAGCTTTTTGCGTCAAAAAGCGCTGCTTTGCTCGTCAAATTGCGCTGCTTTGCGTTTTTTGTGCCGGCCACTGTTTAGGTTTGCCTCCTTGATAACTTGTCGCAGAAAGACAGACCAAAGTCATTACTTTCCCACACGTATATAATCACACCACTGGCGTAAGTAGCCAATGAGAGCAAGACAGTCTGTCAGTGAAGAACAGACCTGGATTCTTTTTCCCGTCAAATTTCTGCTGCCTGCATTTGGGTGGGCAACACCTTTCGCGCTCGCAGATTGCAAAGGTCAGACCATTTGTTGAAAACAAAGGCGAATAAAGCGACTTTTATTACTTTGCATAACTGTTTGTTTGTTTTCATTGTCAGATTCATTGAGTCCAACTCTAACGTTTTGATGCACTGGATTCAGTTTCAATGTTGTCTCGGCGTCAGCTGCTTTCCCATTGATGATCACCACTATCAGTGAAAACAGCGCCACACCGTGTGCGGTGTCAGCTCATTGACACCTCCAGCTTCTCACTTTATCTCTGGAATATCTAACAGCAACAACACCATCAAAGCGTGGACCTATGAACGCATGCGTGGTCAAGCGTGAATGACGTAATGAAAATGCGCGCTGTTTGGCACGGCGTTATCTTGCGTGACATCAGATGGTGATTTACGCCCATTGACGCCGTGCGTGACAGGTGTTGTACGTAATGACCATGACAATACTGTCAATGGACAACAGGCTGACGGAGACGCGCACGTACTGCACACCTGAACGGCGTTGTGTCGTTTTCGCTGCAAACGACTTGTTTTACGAGGTGTAGATTTACAACACCACGCCCCAAGTTCAGACCTGGTAAATTGGTCCGAAATTTCTTGTGTTTTTCTTTTTTACGAGAAATCCAACCACGAGTCTTTTTAGCGAGCCGACTTCCAGTTTCGTCAGAGACAACAGAGGGCACAAAGTGTGCATGGTAGCTGGGGTGAGTGCTGACCTTTTCCAAATCCGACTGTTTCTTGTTTGTGGGTTGTAGTATTTGTACCAAACCTTGCCTTTGTTCCGTTATGTTCGCTTTCACACTTTCAGGTAAAAAGAAGCTGAGAGGATCCAAAGCGTCGCAATATCTTTTATTCATGTTGTCGCTATTGAATGTGTCGCCAACAATTTCTGTTCATAAATCATCCTCTGAAACAACGGCCAAACAGGGATTACCACTGGCAAAGTCTCTCTTGATCTTGTTCGCAATGCATGAAAAACATGAGTTGATACCAGCGCGAAGGCGCCAAGGAAATGAAGGCATCAAGAAGTTAACCACCGGAAGTCGCCTTATTGACCGGAAATTGATCATCTGGCTGCAAAAGGCGCTGAGAAAACGCTTTATTGTTGACCGTTGCGGATGTCGTATTGTGTTTTCACTTTCATGCAGGAGCGTCTGTTTGTTACTCCTGAACTATAGTCTTGAAGTTATCAGGGAGATATCCTTTCCGCGCTAAGAATGAACACAAAGCACATTTAATTCAAAAGAGACACCGCATACCAACAAGACCCTGTGTATCATTTCTACCCTGAGCATCAGCAGTCAAGAAGACATCAATCTTCGCCCCAGTTGGAGGGACCAGAGGTTAAGCAAACAGAGGCACCATTTAAAACGTCACCTGATACGGGTACTCTGCGAGAGCGAATAAATCAAATGTGCACCTCACGTGCAAGAACCCTTGCTCCTTCCCACGATTGGTTACAAACACAGCCACCCCAGGTCTAACGTCTAAACATTTCCACTCACGTCCCTACACTCATAAGGAGAAAATAGCAGACCCCTGAGCCAATAAAAACAAAGCGCGCTCTCAGAGCGAGGTCATGACCGTTGATCTTCGGGTGATGTCACAGTAGCCGGGGTTGCGTAACCTGTACTCCATTCGTCGCCAGGCTGGCTCCAGGACTCGAAATGAGTCGTATACATGAATGTTAATCGTGCGAGACTGTTTACCTGTGATGATTGTCATGCAGTGACACACCGCATCAACTATTTGTTAGTTTTTTCTAAACATTGGATTGAGACATCATCGTTTTGAGTATCTACGCGTCTTTGATACGATTCTGCAATGGCTGCGATCCTTTTGTTTCACATTTTGCTGCACCACGTGCACTTGTAGTTACATCGGCGTCGGAAATTGCCTCAGTGTAAATGCACAGGAAGTAGGGATGTGACGTTTTGTTGACTTCCCTGGAACACCTTCACCCTCTGGGCTCTGAATGCAAAATCCATTTCAAAGACGCTGGTGGGACCAGAATGAAGATGATGAGACCCAGATTCCTGGAGACCTCTTTCCGACAAACAGAAGCTTGGTGTTGAGAGGGGAACGTTGCCCATTGTCATTTTACTTTGCGCCTCAAGATGCCCTCTCCAAAAACTTTACAGGTTATTCGCAAAAAAAAAAAAAAAAAATGTGGCCATTTTCTTTTTTTTTCTCCACAAAAACCTTTTCAGGGAAAAATGTGGCCTCGTAATTCCTGAGTGCAAACGCATCAGAACTTCTCAGTTTCCAAAGCCGATGACAGATTTGGACAACTTCAGTGCAAAATGTTTCATCAAGACAGACTTTCTCCTGTATCCATATTTACTCTTTTGTATTTGCCCCTCTCTTGATAGAAACCCTCATGTATGCCATGCCATGTCAAACCCAGGGGGTTTACCGAACCCTTGTCACTGGGGTGAGCAGAGACAATGACGGTACAGTTGACAGAAGTTGTCAGATAACAGAAAGCGAATCCTGAGAGGCCAGAAGGGGACTCACGCTTGCGCTGTTGAATCTTAATGCCTTGGGTGTGCGGCTACATCAGGGATTTGAAATGTGAGTTGTCAGAGGCTTAGGCGAAGGACTTTTTTGTTGCTTCTTTTCTACTTGTGCGAGGTTTGTTTGAGGTTCAGCTCACAGAGGTAGTTGGGTTCGTGGAAAATTTGTAACAGGTTGAGCAAATTTGATGAAGAGGATTTGAAAACGTTTGCGTCTTTTGCGAGTTTCCCTTCCCAATTGGAGGCGCCATCTGTTCGTCATTTCTCATCAGATAGCGGAAGCGGGAAGTTCAGGCTATCCAGACCCGAAATGACATTCGGAACGAATTGACCAAACGAAATAGCATTGAAATACATGTATGTCTCTTCGTCCAGTGAATTTGGGCCGAATGCCAATTGGGGTCTGGTGTGAATGGGCCTTTTGACCCGTTTCAGTCCAGGCAGAGATACATTTCCTGTTGATACACCAATGCATCACTGAAGCTGTTTTTGCGTCTTTTGACAAACACCCTCTTTCTATTTGCCTGTTCGCTGGAAGGTTCTGTCTGACGAACACACAGAGAAAAAGAACAGCAACAACAGTGTTTGGCGATTCTGCTGTTCAGAGAGAAACATGCCAGATGTTCTCAAAAGTTTTCTCATGTTCTCCCTTGCTTCTTTCTGTTGAGTGGTTTGTTGATCAACAGAAGACGAAAGCAGGAAAAGTTGCATTGAGACACCTGGTGGTTCAAGTTTTTGAAGGTGCTCATTGGTGAAACAGCTCACATAAACGACCACAGACTTTTCTTTCTATCCTGTGTGTCCTATGACCTAAACAACTCATTGACACGTGTTTCCAAGTTTTCATCAAAGGGTCATCCAGCCGAAATGTCCAAGCGAATCTACAAATAGAAGAGACACGGTGTCCTGATCAGCACTCATTCCAGCCACATTTCATCTGTTTCCTGGATTCAACACAGACATCCAGAATCAGTGGATTGAGATGGACAGCCCCACACTGGGAACGCGGTCACCCGAATCCAACATGGCTGCCCAGGACCCCTATCCCCTGACTCGCTGCCGTTCTCTTGGCCGGCGAACTTCTGGCTGAAAACAATCGTCAGAATTTATGTTTCTTTTTCTTGTGTCAGAAGCTTGTATTTTAAACCGATTTCGAGGTGCAACTTTTGGACCACAAAGTATAAACGTTTCAAAATTTAAACAAAGGAAATGCAGAACCTGAATGAGCTTTCCCCCGTTCACCGTTACACCATGGCAGGTTCACTGGCGTGTTCCAGTGTCTGGATAGACACAAAGAAGCGTTTCTCTCTTTTCCTTTTGGGCCTAAATATTTTGTGATTCCTTGCTTCTCCATGGCTGAACAACTCACAACATTTTGACCAACCGGAAGATAGCCACGTTGAATTCCATCGTTTCCGGTTGCAGAAAAAGAAACACTGGAGTTTACATTAATTTTCTTTGGCAATTAGTTTGATTTTTTATTCCTAATTCAGCGAGACAGATTCTGTTTCTCGCTACTCACTCCAACAGTTCAGTGCAACCGCGTATTTCCGCTCCGTCTGCACCAATCAGCGCCGCCGGCTGTTGACACGCGACCTCTGACCATGCGACCTCACGTGACGTGTTATGGCGCCCTGTTCGCCGGATGTGGACGCGGTTCACTGGTTATCGGTTCTTTCTCGGGACGCAGATGCTCGGAGAGGAGAAATTGGGGTTGATGTTGGTTGACATGATGCGTATAACCCTGATCAACGGCTTCATTTGCTGCACCCGTCACTCAAACCTGTGAAACGCACTATCTCTATTGGTACAGACAACAAAAAAGCAAAGGGAATCCAAACTGGCTTTGCAGTGAGTCTGCCTGCAGTTGCAAAGATTTGATTTCTGGCCACGCCTTGCTTCACTTGAGAACTTTCAGTGGCAAATTTAAGAGACTACAAGAAATGACAGCAGTCTTTTTACTGTGGTTCAAGAAAAATGGCAGAGAGTGTTGGTGCGTGAAGACGTTCTTGATTCTATTTCGTTTGACACGTATATAGACACGGACATCTGCAACAGAGCAAACAAAAAAAAAACATACAGAGTTGCGTGATGGGCCACAGGAAACGGCTACTTCCTGCACCATCCTACAAATTTGTCCTGTCCAATAACTTTTGTTTTCCCTGAAATCTTTATCACACTAAACAGTTGAAAAACGACAAACCACACCAGCATCTGAGGGCCCAAATACTGCAAAAAAGAACATTCCTGTGGAAAATATATACCTAACCACAAAACTTGCTGAAAACATTAGGCAGCCTGCACATCGTCTGGCAGCATTAACATGCCCTGTAGGCAGCATCTCCTGGGCATGGGTTCAGCATCAAGGTTCACTTTTGTGGAGTTTCAGAGACCATAAATTTGTGCAGAAAAACACAATTATTTGCAACTTTTATTCTCCAAATATTTACATTTCATAACTGCGTTTGATTTGTTCATTCACAAAAAGTCCATCATCCCCCAAATTTGAAATCTTCAAATATTTGCACTTCCATTTGAATTTTAAAAGTGGGGGTGTATTTATGGCCATTTTGCCACAAATCATTGTGTGCAGACCAGCTGGTCCTTTGTGAGAGGGGTAACAACTTAATAGCTGGTTAGCTTACAGGCATGCATTACTTATACTGACAATTTCACACCAGAGGCTTTTGTGCTTTGGCACCCCATCAAGGTTCTTGGTTCAGGAGAAAAAAGGTGCTATCAAAGCTTTCAATCTTTTTTCGTTGGTATCATGCAACACTGAGTGACAGACGTGTATATTTTACAGCCCTGGCCATCAACAATGCACATTTGCTGTTTTATACTTTTTTCGCATGATAACAGTTGTGAAGGTTGTTGGGGAATTGGCTGAGATGTGCCATTTACAAAGCCAAAGCAGTAAATCATTTTACCATAATTATGGCTTGAAATTTATTTTTGCATTTGATTTTTTTCGCACTCAATGGTGCTGCCATAAAGGGTGAAATTCAAATGTGTATTTTTTTTCTGTGAGAGAAAAAATGATTCCATAAAATGGGCAATGACGCGCTTTGTAAAAATTGAACTTTTGTCCTTTTTGTTCTCTTTCTTTTTTTCCTTATTTTGGGAAGGAGGACTAACTTGGCTGTCACCCAAAATAAATCTAATGTTCATTTTTTAGCACGAACTATTTGTTCAGTTTGCATCACACCACTAAATTCACTTGAAACAAAGAAAAACGAACAAATCTAAAGTGAAGAAAAAACAACGAAAAGGCATTGTGCGTTTGCAGGATACCTTGCCCGCCCCAACCCCCGGAGGCTGTGCCGGAGACCTTTGCCTGTTGACTGAGCCACCTGCCTGATAACAAGGCTTCGGTGTCGTCTTGTCGGCTCCTGACTGTTGGTGCGGGCGCTAATGTGCCGAACCCGAGCTCAGAGAGGCAACGGAAGACGTCCCGCCCCGGGGCGAACAGCGAGGCCCTAATGCCTGTATCAACTACACATTACCAGTACAATATGTGTACCTTTACAAAGTGCTCCTGTGGGCAGGGTAAGGTGATACTTAGGCTGTCAGGTACCTTTCTGACTTTCTGAATTTTGCCAAAAAGGAAATTGCAGCATCAACATCGACGTTCCGCACGTTGCTTGCGCCTCAATTGTTTTCGTCCCTGAAAGTGTTGAGGGGGAGAGTAATTTCCGAGTTTCCTGTGTCACTCACCTTGCAAACATGGATGGGACACGTTTAACTTTACTTGCGTTTTTTTTACCAAAACAGGTTTTGAACAAATATATAAAACGTGCAACCCTTTCTCGAAATTGTGTGAAAAAATAGGAATTAGGAAATACCTTTGCCAAGGTTTTTCTGCTGCCCCCCAAATCCAACGAATCCAACGCGAAACACCCGGAAGTGGCACAGTGTTCAGTTCGGTGGAAGTGGGTGGGTCATAAAAATTCAAGAGGCGTCCGCGTTGAGCCCTCAGTCTCCCACCGGCGGTGAGCTAACAACGGCCTGTCATCCATCCTCCCCTTTGAGCGCCACTTTTGAACACCAAATAAAATGGAACCAACATTAGTTTTGTTAGAGAAAAGCACGCAACTCAGGTGCTTGCGTTGTCATCTCACCGCCTTTTGTTTCGGCAGATTTATGGACTTTTTATGGCTGCTTCTTCTGCCTTTGTAGCTACAATTTTCTCGCTTTTGCTAAAGTTTATGATGCCCGGTGCCTTTTGAGCATTGCGTGTTCTGGAGCTCTTAGCTCGCTGTACGTGCCTTGGTTTATGCCTCTGATACAGAGCCATTGAACACAAGCGACGGTTCCAAAAAGCTACAACTGCAGAAAATCCACCTTTGTGAAGCCATTTTGTGACAGATGTTTGCTTTGGTCCTGTCATAAACCTCTGGCAAATGTATGTTTGTTTATAGGTGTTGTAAATTGTCACACGTTGTGGAAAATTGAGGTAATTGAGTCAGATTAATCATGGAAGATATTGACTTGGCGTTTTTTTGTTTTTTTTGTTTTTTTTTTTTGCCTGCGTTACAATGGCGTTCGGTTTTGAGTCTAGCACAGTGTGTTTTCACAAGGAGGGGTCGTCAGCGTCAAGGAAGCACAGCCATCCATTCTCTATGGTGGTTCTGCTTCGGCGACAATGGCAACAACAACGACGCCAGTTCCGCTTTCTGCCGCGCGGCCTAAAATGAACGTTCCATGCAATTTTCTTCTTGCTTCTTTCTTTGTTCTTCAGACTCGTCACAAAAAACAGGTCTACTAAAGTCAATGGAACAGACTTTTCCAGCAAAAAAGGAGACCCCAAGAAGAAAGAATCTTGTCATTGTGGGTCTCTGCGCGATCATGGTTCAAATCTCAGCGTTTAACGTCCATGTTTTTCGGTGCAAAAGTCTCACCAGCTTTTGCTTTTCAAAAAACAATAGAAGACAGAAAGGTAAGTGGCTGGTAGTCAGTGGGTTCAGCAGAGACAGGCAATGAGCGTAAATAGCTTGTTAAACGTATTACGCGGGTGAGTAGTCGCATTGTCCCGACCTCTCGTCGTGTTGCGCTCCGTATGGATCGCGAGTGAAACATCAAGCAGAGCTGAAGGACCAGCGTAAGCGCGCGTCCTGACCTGCACCAAGGTCGTTCTCTACCATTCTCCACCAACTTCGGTTTTCCGTCAAGACAGCATGACGGAGGACAGGAAAAAACATAGCTTCTCCATCGTGGAGTCTGATATTGGTGTCGTCAAAATCTATCTTTCAACTGCCTTGTCTCGTGTCTTCTCAGGAAAAAGGGACACTGTTCTCTTTTCTCGAAATTGGTCGGTACATCAGGCAGTTAAAAGAATTGAATTTTGTTCTCATCTCACTGTCTCTTCTTCCGGCGAGACTTCGCGAAGTTCTATTTTGGGACCTGGCGACTTACTGAACAGTAAAACGGGGCGCTGTCTGTTCATTCTGGTTTTAGATGGTAGCATCCCAAAAAGTTC
>JAAUYG010049087.1_pt1 | contig 13654 bp, 14 predicted proteins | sample 7278091 | NCBI WGS metagenome assembly JAAUYG01 (sample SAMN14350201, study PRJNA611818) | marine sediment metagenome | isolation source: surface marine sediment (0.6m) | place: French Polynesia: Moorea | collected 2018-08
CATAGGGTCCCATGTTAACGAAAACGAAAAATATTCGTAAAAAATTCAAAAATTTTTTTTTTCCAAAAATGAAAAAAACGTCTGGGCATATTGCCCAGGGGAAGCCACAACTAAAATTTGAAAGAAATCCATACAATAACTTCAGAGATAATCGATGCCACAGACGGACGGACGGACGGCGGACGGACGGACGGACGGACGACGGACGAATTTCGATTTCATGAGCTCTGCTGACATAGTCAAGCAGAGCTAAAAATTTCCTCAGCAAGTAAATTTCTGTTTGCATTTTATTCACGCCGATTCTTCAAGGAAATAAGTCATCCATTGGCTATGCAGCCACATACCAGCACAGCGTAGGTCAGTCCTGGTTGTGTCCTCGCCATACTTGTTGACAGCATGACATGTGTAGACGCCGTTGTCCTCTGGGAAAGTGTAGAGGATATCCAAGGCAACGTAGCCGAAGTCATGGTATGGTCGGAATCGATGCCCTGGAGGGGGGTACAGGCTGATTACATCATATGTTTATACATCTAATACAGTAGTCCCCCCTTGGTGTAATAACCTATTTTAATTGTGGCCACATTAGAGAGGTAGATTGGATTGGATTAATCAGGCTTATAGTCGGCTTTCAACCACTCATGGTCATATCACCGACTGCATTAGAGAGGTAGACTTGCGGCAAGAGGGCAACCTAACAGTATTTATAGCAGTAGCTGTGAAGATTTGTGGCCACATTAGAGGTGAGCAACTACATTATTAGAATATGGGTTGTATTTGATCACAGTATTTTTGTGTTGCTCTTACTGCTCAAATTTGGAACCATTGGTGTCATAAGCAGGACTTTTATAGCATTTTTCAAGCATTCTTTCCTGATTTCACTAGTGTTGTGAATTCAAGAAATTTTAAAATAAATATCAATTGAAATTATATTAATATTGATAAAGTTAATGGCCCCAAACCGATGCCTCTGAGTATGACATACATGTCAGAGTGTCAAGTACATATAACATAATGTAACTATTGCTACCCCAAACAACTCCAAAATTGCCCTCTAATGATTCCAAATATTGCTCTCCAAACACTGCTCTCTAATTCCAAATGCTGCGCTGTAACAACTCCAATCACAGCTAACAACTCCAAGAAACAAAGCATGTTTCAAAGGGTTCAAAATTGAGTAGTACGTGCAGCACCAAAAATACTGTAATCAAATACAACCCTTTTATATTCTAATTATTGTTCACCTCCTACATTGAAACATATGCACCAGAATTAAGTACTTCAGAAGTTGCTCAATGCACATACCTGAGCTAAGCAGCTTGCCATCCTTGTACCATTCAACTTGCATGTCTGGGTCGTTGATCGGCACGAGGCGACACTCGAAGTGTGCAGGCTGGTTTTCTTGCAGATCGGTCTGTGGTTGGATCTGTGTTTTAAACTTGGGTGGCCGTGGCCTCTCCTTGTCAAACATGTCCTCGGCAGGGGGCTCTGTCTCTCTGCTGGGTTGTGCTGGGGTGTAGTCCGGGATCCTGTTGGCTGGCTCCCTGTGGACATTGCGAAGGGTAACGATGTGTAAGTCATCAGAAAATCAGTGCAAGATGCACACATGCAATAACTGGGGGATAACCTCAAAGCACAACCTACAATTACATGATGCAAGGATACAAAATTAATGTGCAAGAGTTTTGCAGTTCAGAATTCTCCAATTATATCAAATATTTCCATTAACAAAAGTTTGTTGTTCCCACTTGCTTTTGGTAAATGAATGAACTGAATAAAATTCTGAACTTTATCCAAAAACAGCTGATACTAAAAGTTTGGTAACTAATGACAGGTACCTGGTACCAGTATCTATTTTAAAGCTTATGCAACCTAACATGATATAAAACAGATGCTTTGCACCAAGGAAAAAGAATTGACCTGATAACGGTGGAAACTATTAACAGTGCTACTAAACTTGCACCAAAATGCTGGAACACAAAAAGAAGGCTACTACAACCCAACAAGAACGAAAACGAAAGACAACAACCCAAGCAGAAAACTAAAAATCTGAAAGAACTTTGCACTGTCTGCAGTGAGCTACTTTATATTAGAAGAGTTAGTCTTTCAGGGAACATATCTAAAGTCAGCACCAAAAGCGACCGTGAAATAATAATTCCATATTAATACCAGAAAGAAACATTCCAAAAAAAATGTGTTTTCAGTAAAAACACAAACAGAAAAGTAAGCTTTGTACTCGGCAACCTTAAGATTTACAACTACCTTTAAACAGATGGTTACAGGTTTGTTACTCAGTAACAGTTCTATTTTACATACTGGAAATATGACCTCTGTTGCAAAATATCTGACACCAGAAAATCCTAAATCATGCAGAACATCATTATTGAGAAATGCAAGATATATGAGAAAAATAGAGAAAGAAGAGGTATTAATATGAGTAGTAACCTCTATATCATCTTCAAAAAGATGACATCAGCTATCACTAAACTAATCAATGGACCACTAGTAACGTTAGTAGTCAACATAGAATTCTGAAACGAAAAATCAACTTTGAACCCAAGCATTGACATCACACCTGAGCAGAGATTCAATGTCAGACTCATCAGTGATATCTGGAGATGTTCCAGGCTTGTCCCTGAAAGATACGTCACACGGGAGGGGGCGTCACACCACAGCTCATACATATGCATGAGTATATCACAAAATACAAAAAATCCAGACATTGTTTAGGGTGTACATATATTACATAACATTTGGAGTAATTTGGCTCTTGTAGAAATTCTTTTGAAAGAAAACCATACCAAGGACATAATTATACCGTCTAAATTTGTAGATTGTAATTTCATATTACGATGGAAATGCTCTACTGGTGGGTGTGGTGCCGGCACACTGTCTAAATGTCCTGTCTGTTTTCAGTCTTCTTTCAAAGGCCTTTCTATTATACACATATAGAGGGTGGATGTATCCCAGGTAGCACACTTTCTAAGTGTAAATTTTGTTTAGTGTACTACATAATCTTAGTCTACATAAAATTATGCCTATCACTGTTTCATTCATACAGAAAAAAATGTAACTGTTGATCACAAAATTAATTCAAATAAATATGATTTTGCTTTAAAAGCAATGTTCAGTTATAAACCTATAAATGGATATGGATATTATTATCCTTTTCATTCTATTTGGTGCAAATGCCCCCCAAAAATATTCAACTTGGGCAGAATACAACCATGCATTGTAACTCATCAAATGTATCACTAATCATGCTAATGTAAGACAACAGAATATTATATAAAGGATAATAATGCGTAATAAAAGGATATTTGTATGAGTTGGGAAAAACTAAGAGTGGTCATCTTACACAGTGTTACCCCTGCAGCAAATGTTTCTTATGCCAAATAAGGGATCACAACAGATTTACACATGTACTGCCAAACAACTGTCACATAACTATGGTGACAATGGGTAGGGAACACAACAGGTAAAGTTAGGGGGGGTATATGTGGCTTTAAATACAAATACATAGAGCAAGAATACAGAATTATAACATCTATACATGTATATATATAACATATATACACATAATGTACTAGACACAAGCCTTTGTACCTGTCTGTCTCCTTGATGTATTTCGACAGATCGGACTCGGCCGGTGGTGCAAACTTTGGCGTGGGTTTGGCAAGCTGCAAGGTGGTCTGTGTGGGTCTCACGGGCTCCGGGCGCGATATCTCCGGGGACGGCGCTGCAGGTTTGGGACTGATCTGCGCCGGCGGCGGTGGTGGTGTAGTCACCACGGATTTAATCTGTATCGGCGTGGTTGGCGCTTGCCTGGGTGGCTCTGCCGGTGCTGCTGCTGCCAATGGGGCCTCAACATGTTTCCATGGCATTGGTGACGGGGTTTTGCCAGGGGTTGGAGACAGTGTAATGTCTGCCTGAGACTTGAAGTCGGGGGTTGGAGCCTTAACGGGCTCAGAGGCCGGTCTGGAGATACCACAGATGAACAGAAACTCTAGCTGTGACTGTACTGTCCTTGTAACTTTCTCAAAGTAACGAATTCCTTCCATAGTGTGTCAAGATATAGTACATGACAGTATCTACAGAATATAGCTACATTTAGAGTAACTTTCAGGCCATAATGTATGTGACATGAGAGCTGTAAGGCCCAGAGGGCAGAGGCATCCTAATTCACACAGTGTTTCAAAATTAAACATCATGTTCCTGATAATTTTTGAATTGAATTTCTATATTCCATAATTACAATGAGTTCCATCATTAAGATTCATTCGCTCTATCTTCTCTTTGTACAAACCTTATGGAAGTTTTACAATCTAGCGGTAAACAGAATAAACTTAACTAAATCAGAAAAACAAACATGCTTCCATTTGTGTTAATTCCTTATATCCTGAAGATTATCCCAGGTTAATATAAAGCATACATATGTATTCAAATTAATTTTTGCTGATGTTACCAGATTAGAATGCTTTCTCATGCACAGGTAAATCCTTTTCTATCAAATCCATAATCCAGGCAGTCCATAATTTACTATCACCTGCTGCGCATGCAGTTAGTTCCAGAAGTCCCATCACCATCCTTGTTCTAATAACCAAAATGTTAATCTCAGGTTCTCTAATTCGAACATGCTTGTCCAAATACAGATCAATAGCTCCAAAGGAAGAGTTCCACGCGGTGTTAGAACCTAAAGGGTATCCATGGGAATGGTTGTGTGGTGTTAAAAGGATATATTCCATAAATCATGATGTTGAAATGAAGAGTTAGTTCCCAGCATCCATGTGAAGATCTCTAAGTGTTTTAGGGTTGTTAGTATTTCCGTGCGGGTCTCCTTTCCTTGACTGATGGCGGACGGGTAATCCAGGGTCTGCATGCTTCCAAGTTAGTAAACACTTAACAGGTATATAAATAGGGAAACACTGTTCAGTTGACAGAAATTGTGTAAAATATCAAGAAATGTTATGGGTACAACAGGTGAATAACAAAGGCATGCAGTATAGAGGGTTTCTGTTGCCATGCTGTCTTCCTACCTCACTGGTGCTGCCACTTCCTGTGTCCTGCAAACCAATTCAAAATACAGGATTACAACCCAAGTTAAAAATTTAAACCAATGACCTTTATCTGGATAGAGTCAAAGGTCATATATGTCAATTATATCCACAGTGACCACAGTCATAATACGTTCCCCCAAGGCTTAAAAGACCCACAGCCACTCAAGCATGTCCAGAAAATCAAAATAAGAACCAATCAAATTGTAGGACTCTTTACAAATCCTTTTGGACATGTGACCTATCCAAATGTACATGTACATTTCACCTGGATTTGATGGCTGTGGGATATGGGGATGGTTCACTATAGGAAACGCACAGACACAAGGACATAGTTATTAGGCAACCACAATATTCAACAGGGTAAGGCAAATACACATATATGGTACACACGTTTTCACCATGATTATCTCTCCAAACAAGATCTATCACTAAGATTTTACTTATCTCTCAAGCTGGAAGCACCATACACACATATGACAGCCTGCAAAACTGAAAGTTTTGCTGGCTTACAGACTATTTTGTGTCAGCCAAGACCAAAGAATAAAGTAATAGATGCATAAATTTGAGTTTTGCGACATTCCAAGGTCACTGATCGCTTGGTTCTGCAACCTTGAAAAGTTATAGATTCATTTACATTTGTATTTAGTAGACAGCACAAAATAGTTTTCAACTGCGACTCTATAAAGAGTAGCACATGGTACATTTGGATGGACAAAACGCTGGTACAATTTAGTTGTAAACAGAGGACACTGCACACTATTTGATATGTCACAAATATCACTGAAACATTAACTATGATCTGCTTCAAGTGGCAATAAATATACACTACCAGCTGAGCTAGACACTGAACAGAACAATAGTACAAATGACTGCATTTAGACTACATATTCTACAGAAATAAACAATGGCTTTATCAAGCACAGTGGTTCCTATAGTGTAGTTTCAATAACAGTTTTGTGCCAGGCCCAAACTTGTATCATATAAAATGTTTCACATTTCAAACCAAAGTTCACATGGAAAATGTACTACCCGAAACATTATAAAAAGTGTTGTCTTTAACTTAATTAAGGACCCAGCTGAAGAACCGCTGTACAATTCATTCACCATTAACGCAATCTTTGTCACATTTGAAGCATCACAATCTACTGCCACTTTCTACTGGCAATTCACACTTTCATTTCTAATTTGCTGGAATGATGCAGTAAAGGAAAACCCAGATAAGCACCTGGCAACCTCCTGGTACATGGGTGATGCCCAGGGTGCGCGGGGAGGAGGGGTAGCTGACACTCGTGTAGGGGTCGCAGTAGGTGCAGTAGGTGGGGATAGAGAGATAGGAGCAGCGCTGGAAAACAGATCAACATGGCAATGGGTCATCATCACCCTCTGACAAAGACTTAGATATCAATTTCTGGTTCAGTCATACAGTGGAAACAGCTGAATTAAGCCCACTAATAGTAAAGTCAAAGTTACGGCAAAATTTTGTTACCCGAATTCTGAAGAAAAAGAACCCTATTCTAGTGTACTACTTTAACTTGACAAGGTCGTTCTTTAAAGTCTGGCATGGTGCAACTAATGGGGTGATCTGAAAACAGGTTTCCACTGTATAACATCATCAGAAGTTCTTCCTTTGTTTTCAAATGAAGCAGCAGCAATATCTCAACACTGTTATTTAACAAATTAAGATTTCTTGGGACATATAGTATATATACAATTTGAAAGAGTGTATGAGCATAATGTAAACATTACATTCTGACTGCTTGACCATTAGCTTATAGAGCACAGGTGCTAAAGATTTGCTCAATGTCAACACTGCGGTGTGTATTTACATAAAAAGATATTACTGGCAGTAATGTGTTTAAATTACAAAACAAATAAGCTTTCACAATCAATGTTGTTCAAACAATAAACTCAGTGGCTGAATTATCATTACCGGTACTGACACCTCTGGCTGTATAGTAAGTCCTACTACAAAAGCATCTTTAACTGAGAATCCTTCATAGATAGGCTCACTCTTTAATGGTATAATGCAAATCCAACAAGCTAAAACACTCCCAAACTTTCCATGGACTACTGCACTTCTTTTCAAACTTACGCCAAAAGCTCATAACTACAAAACAAGCTAATACAAAGTTTGCAATGAGGCATCAAAATTAAACATGGCAACAAAATTTAGAGAAGACAGAAGAAGCTCTGCGGCAAGTATGATAGTTTGAATAGTGTAACACTTTTCTACATACATCATGCACATACTGACTATAGACCATTACAGGTTATATTACGTGACTGACAGATAAGCAGATGTCTCTGCAAATATATCCGCTACCAATGCTGTATCTGCTACCAATGCTAAGCTACAACTGAAGCAAATTCTAACACATGGTTTTACATTTAACAGTCTTCAAAACATACAAACTACAGCCTGTATCATCGCAATAAACACTAACAATGGCAACTCTACTTCAACAGATTACACCAAAATAATGTCAACATTTATTCACATGCAACACAAACACAAGACGCTGAAAAGTAAACAAACTTAGAACTCGAGTTTCTCAAAATATTAGCTGAAACACACAGAAACTGGTCAGGTGAGAATATCACATCACATGGGTATTTTTTTTCTCACGAAAATACTATTATTTTAAAGAAGTCATACTTTGAGAAACCTGTGGTCTAAGATTCAAAAGAAAAAACATCTGAGAGACATATACACTGCAAGAGGCACACATCGAGTCGTCCATTTACAAACAAAGTTCAATGCTGAAGAAAATGCTTCAAAACAAGAGGCTGAAGGCCATTTTTGTCTGGAACAGTTGGTTGTATAGTATTTACAGTGATCCAGAGCGTCCCACACGGTAAATGGTGACGATTCCGCTCCGGGACTCATCTGAGTACCCGACCTGGTCAAACTGCTGGGGAGTTCCAGGACTGCATAACGGTGGGGGTGGGGTGGGGGGGTGAAGGCACAGGGATGATTGTGGGTAACAGGATAACAGATTTAACCAAACACGGACAGACAAATAACAAGGATATTTCATGTGGTATGTATGTTGTAGACAGGGACAGCATGACAACAAACAGAGTAAACACAGACTTTTGTATGTATCAGGAAGTACTGAATACTGACGTATTATATGTGAGATTATCACATCTGATGTCATTGTCGCATAATTTCACAAACTGCCTTTTTTGTACCACTGTTGACTCCGGTGATTGCTCATACTTGTATTCTTACCGAGTAAAAACCAAAATATACAATACGTGTCTGTACAATTTTTCTATTATGAATCCCGAGTCCACAACCGATTTTCTCGTGTCTATACCTATTTACACAGCTTGAAGATTGGCAATAGCACATGCATGTATCATGTTAGAATCAATTGCCATATATCTGCCCCAAATCTTGTGCCAAATTTGTAATTGTATTTTCTTAATTCTTATATTGCTTTTCATTATTTGTAATTTTACAATTTTATCACTGAAAAAAAGACCAACAGGACCTCTGATTCCAGGTAAAACCTTTTAGCAATTGTTGAAAACATATGATAGACACCCATGCATAATTATAAAAAAAAATCAATTTATTGGTTATACAGCAAAAGCAATAATTAAGTTTACAATATTAATATATACATATCATGTTTGCACTAAATTGCAACTTCAGTCATTTGACATCCAGTGGCAATTTAGTGCAATACATTACACATAATTAAGACTTACCAATCAGATCTCCCGGTATTGTTGCTAACATAAATTAATTTTCAATTAAAGTGGCTGTAATGCCCATATGGTTCAATTAATGGGTCATGTGCTACTGATCGAGATACTTACGGCGTGGTTATAGTCTTCTTAGGGATGCTAAGCCTTCTTTCAGGTGTAGTGGGCTTACGTGCTTCCACTGCAAACAGAATGAGAAACTCTACCTGTAATAGTCACTTAAATGTTATCAATAAGGTGGTATTTACACAAGGTTGAGATTAGGGCTAACAGACTACATTAACATTCAAATTTGACATCCATTCACATTACGACTGTGAGTTGTATTTTTCTTCCAAAACAAGTGTGCTTTACTTGCTACCAATGGGACATGTCATGCCAAATGAACCCATCTTCAACTTTATCATAACCAACCTTGTACGATGAGGCGAGCGCGGTTGGATGCCGTCCCTCCTATGTTAGCTGCCGTACACTGGAACCAAGCATCGTCCTGTGGTCGCGCCTGGTCGATGTGCAGCGTGGAACGTCCTCCCTCTGTCTCTATGCGATAGTGAGCGTCGTGGTCGATCATTTTCCCGTCCCTCTGCCAGCTCATCATCGGTACTGGGAAGCCAGTGGCCTGGGCATGGAACGTCACCGGCATGCCTTCTCGTACCGTCTGGTTGATCATGCGATCAACGAAGCGTGGCGGCTCCCTGGCTTGACGTGCTGTAAGGATACACAGAATAATACTCCGATACAAACAAACATAATTCATGTGTTCAATCACGTCACTTACAATCTTTTATTCATAGTTACTGTTTAATAAATATGAACTTCATGGCAATTACTTAGTAAGAGAAGATTAGACAAGTATCATGTTGTTAAGTATTATGGTATGTGGTCTTTATTGACAGGTTCGTTTACATTGAAATCTAGGCCCCATTCTGCCAACAACTAGTGGTCCTTCAAGACAGATGGACTCTTAAAGGCAGTGGTTCCTTAAGACTGGTGTCATTCCAGACAGGCTTTACTGTAACCCAAAGGGAGATGTAACCAGCAACCCATCCTGATGCTTACGAGCAACGTTGAGGTGGACTTTGAAGGAGTCCTCTCCGCCACGATTCTTGGCCACACAGAGATACTGTCCAGCATCTTGCCTGCTCACAGCGTGGATAATCAACGAGTTGATTCCCTCTTCATTGATGACGATCTTGTGCATGCTGTCATCAAACACCTGGTTTCCATCACGGAACCAGAGTATATCTGGAGCCGGGCGTCCGGTGACGATGCAGTCAAAGCGCACCATCTGGCCTTCGGTGGCATCCTGATCTGCTGGGGTCTTACGGAACACGGGGCGGTAGTATTTCTCAGACACACCACCGGGTTCGCCCTCCGCTCTGGATACGTCAGGGCTGGAAGTTGGAAAGAAATAACAGTTAGCACAGTCACTAAAATTGGATCAGAGGCTGTAAGGAGTGATGCCGAGTAATGGGTCTTGGGTATGACTCAAAAACCAGTTTAGAATCAGGTGAAGCTGTCATATATCTTACCATGATATATTTGAATGTTTGAAGTCACAATATGCATGTTTGGGGTCCCACGATTTTGTCCTATACAGTAACATATAGCCTCAAGAAGTAGTACATAAACAATATAGCAAAATTTTACACTACCAGAATTTTTTATCAACCTTTCAGTCACTGAACCAGATAAGAAACACATACTTTGAATCATAAAAATAGATCTCTGATAATAGATGATGCATTCTGGAATAGGATTATGGTGTAGAAAGAAATTGCAGGCACATGTACATACCTTCCCAGCATCCTCCTCAGAGCATCGGGGCCCACGTATGATGTTTCGTCGATCTCACCTCCTTCGACGTCGAGTTCAGCAGAGGTCGTGTCTCGTCCCACCACATTGGTGGCACAGCACGTGTAGTGTCCGCCATCTTCTTTGGCAGGGTTGAAGATTCGTAGAGAGATGAAGCCATCCTTAGTGAGCTTCATTTCGTATCGGTGCGATGGACGGATCAGACGACCATTGTGATACCAGGTAATCTGTGGAGAGAGAGAGGGAGAGATATATAGCAAAGGTGCATACTGTCATTATGTAGCATGATAGTTCAGGTACAAGGGAACCTCGGCATTGACACCATCCACAGTTAAGACCAAAGTCAGAGGTGATCATAATTTTGAAATGATACAGCACTGAATCACGCATTATATGCCCTGGGGTGGTCTTAGCCAGTGTTGCACTGCATGGCAGTTGTTAAATTTCTACCAGTGTTCATCGATTTTCAGTGATGGATGAATCATAAGAACACTATGTGATCTGCATACACATTTTCTCCGCCTGTATTTTTTGGTAAAAAATTTGACAAATCAGTAACTTTTGTCAAACACTGCTTTTCTACGAAGTAGGTCTTATGAACATTTTTTTCACATCATTCTCCATATATTTAAGATTGTATGCTATTCAACAGTTGAAATGCTGCTTCAAATCATCACCATAAGCTTAAAACTAAAGGCATCCAAACTGCAAACCTGAACCAGAGAAAGGAAACAGATCTTTTAGTTTTTAAACAAAGCTCGGTCCCAACTTACATGCGGTGTAGGTCGGCCGGTGACCTTGCACAAAAAGGTCGCGTCTGTTCCTTCCAAGAGTTTGAAGTTGCTAGGTTTCTGTTCAAACCTGGGGGCGTACGCCTGATCCAGAGGCACAGACACATCAAATGCGTCACGGGCCTCGGGAACGTGATGTTTGGGGTCGACCCGACCCTCACGGAAGTCGACCTCCTTCTGCAGGCGTTTCTCAAAACTGGATACTTTGAATCCCTGGAGAAAACAATGGTGATAACCTCTTCCATTCATACATGAGTAGTATATACATGTATACAACCTTGCAACTAGCAAAGGAGAAACAGATTATATCATCAATTACTAAAGATATTTCATATAAAGTAATCCAATCTTATCAAGTGCACAGTGCTTTTCTTGGTTTGAAAAAACTTTTTCTCAGTTTGAAAATAATGGTACCAGGATATTTTCTTATTGGTACACATGTATTAGTATTAACACAGATTCAGTTCTACTGTCTTATAATATAATATTCTTTTTTCTTTGGTCATTCCTATCTTAGTGCCCTAAATTTGGCACTTCCTAAGGTAGATGCTGTTGATCTTGTCGCCAGAATATTTCTATTACCTATATTTTTATGTTCAAATTTGATATATTAGTATATATATATATTTTGTCATTGTACTTACCCCATCCGGCGCATCTGAGTCATAATCTGACATCCTTGGTTCTGGTGTCTTCTCAGGGACCTGCTGCGACATGGGCCTATAATACGGGCTAGGTGGTGTAGCGCGTGTTGGGGTTGGTGTACGCTTCCTCGGGGGCTCCACGTAACCAGGCTGCTGACGCTCCCAGTCGTGGTAACGTTCTGGGGTCAAACAAAATTTTCTTAGCAACCCACAGAAGTAGATATAATTTTTCAAAGGGAAAACTTATAGATAGTATTCAATACATGAATTGCATACTCTAAACAGTGTTGTGCTACAGCTGGAACCCGGAATTAGGACCCGACATGATCGAAAGGCTATGTGGTCTTAATTGTGAAACCACACTACACTAGTCTGTAATGTTATCTCAACCAATAAGTGGTCTTCATACTGAGGTGGTCTTACTTCCAGGGCGGTCTTAAAATAGGGTTCTGCTGAATCAGAGAGAAAAAACTGCCAATGTCTTTTCTGCAGATCAGATCAATTCTACCCAAAACAAGTGTTCATCCATGAAGACAGCAGAGCATCTGAAGACAAACTACTTTTTTCTTTTTCCAGTTAAACATTGAACAGTCTTCATGTCTGAATCCTTTCTCAGTACCACTACACAGTTTTTTATAAACTTAAATTTATCATTGGATCTTAGCAACAATATATACCCGGAATCCTGCGTAATGATTTTTCACTCAGACAATGCTGGTTATAATGGTAAGTGGTATTGCCATGATACAGAAATTGCTAACTAATCATATACTAACCTGGCCCGAGCAGCAGTGCCGATGTGGATGCCTCACCCCGACTGTTGATGGCGGTACACGTGTACTCTCCTTCATCCTCGGCGCACAGCCCGAGGATGGTCAGTGTCGTCGTTCCGTTGTATTGGTCATATGTCGACTTGTAGCTGCAACACACACACAGAAATCACTTGCAATGAATTGCTGTAAATAGTTGATACGATAAAAGGTATACCGGTACTGATGTTTCCCTCAACAAATATTTTGGGGAACATAAGGAATGGTTTTCAAATTTTACTATTATGGATTCAAATAGTACCAATGTAAGTTTCTAATCTTCATTTAAACAAACACTATATCCCAGAAAGTATACAGCAACTCAACATTAATTAAAGCTCTAAAGTTTACAGCAATGATCATACGAGATCCTGTCTATATATTTATTTAATTTCTGGTATATATAATTGCTATTAAACGAAGGTAAGACTACCCCCGGTAGTTCCTACCGAGTTTTATCCACCAAAGGATGGCCTCGTCTGGTCCACAGTATCTCCGGTGGTGGAAATCCGTCCACCTGGCATTCAAAGTGAGCCGTCCTCCCTGGCTGTAGCAGCTGATTGATCAGTCCACGGTTGAACACCGGGGAATGCTCAGGTCTGCGTGGAGCTGGGGGGGCTGGGGAAACAAACAAAATGAAATTAATGAAACGGAATAGGCATTTCATCAAAAACACTCCGATATTGTTGATGTCTATAGCGACGCATGGCAACAAATCTTGTATATCGACTGCATGACGTACGAATGTATGTGGTATCGAAACTATGGCCAAGTAAACAAAATCCATGTAACTTATTTAGATTCACAAACTACTACCTAGTTTA
>JAAUYG010089490.1_pt1 | contig 13654 bp, 11 predicted proteins | sample 7278091 | NCBI WGS metagenome assembly JAAUYG01 (sample SAMN14350201, study PRJNA611818) | marine sediment metagenome | isolation source: surface marine sediment (0.6m) | place: French Polynesia: Moorea | collected 2018-08
AGTTGATGAGTAGATATCCTCTTTAATAACCAAGGTCTTCCAGAGAAAGACAGCACAGAGATGAAAGAGTGTGCACCAGTGCGTCTGAGATTTTCTGAGACTTTGGGGGGTTCTGCACGCCTACACAGAGAGATGGAGGCAGAAACAGTTCAGATGATTGCTAGAACTTTGAGTTTGGACCATTTCAAAATCCATTCACATGTTTCACCATCTGACACCATGTACACGTGCAGACGCATGCACATATACACATGTATACAGACAAATGTTCAGATTGTGAATTGTCAGTGTTGCGTTTTTGGCTGAAATGATGTGGCATTTTTTGTTCTTACGTTTTCAGTTGGATTAGAACTTGGTTAGGCTCTGTTGCTTGTGCCCCACAGAATTACAAAAATTAGGCCAAAAATATGGTTTCTTATAGTGAAAAATTTTGAGTGCTCGGTGCCTTGAAAGTGCACACTTCGGCTTTTGTCACCTTCTCTCCTCTGTTTTGTGGACACAATCTCAGACCGTTTGATGGCTCACATAATTTCTACACCCCGCAGTTGGGCTTTGTCTTTGGTTGCATCTTGTATCTGACGCTTGGATCCTGTCTCTCCCTCGTACGGTTGAAGCAAGAACACAGGTTATGTACCCAGACTGGGATGGAGAAATTTGTGAGAAACCGAAGAAAAACAGAGACTGCTCCTGATGCCTCCGTCACCGGGTCATCACAATGTCATTGCAGGTGCTCAAGAAACTGGCCACGCTTTTGAACTACCTTTTCCCACACAGGGTTCAAACTGATTTGGTTGTTTGATTCCACATTGCTTTGTTTTACTTGGTGAGATTTGCTGATTCATAACGAAAGATACAGCACAAGATATTTGTCATTGTCGTCCGGAGAGGAATGAGTTGGTGCGTCCCTCCTTGTGCCTGATTTTTAGTTCCAAACACCCTGTCAAGTTCAAAACAAGTTTATATAAATCCTTTGATCAAAAAGTTAAACTGCTGATTGCCAATTTTATATTGTCTCGCTGCTCAGGTTCTTTGGTACATAAACAGAGTCACAGATTGAGTAAGGTAACTATTTGAAGAAAAAAGTGGCAGACAGATGTGTTTCATGAACATGTACAAATGAGCGCAATAAAAACGCAGAAACAGATTCAGGTCACAAAGACTGAATCAATCACGTACAGAGATAACTCTACGTCAGCAACACAACTGATCTTTGCCCAATCAAAAGCATACAGTTCCGGGAAGGGATTACTCATAGCTTCATGAGCATCTTGTGTCCATTTCAAAGCATTCTGGTGGACTCCATTCTCTGGAATCAGGCGTGTTTTGCGAAAGGTCCTCCAGGATGAGACTGGCTTTCAGATAAAGCACGGTTTGTGTTTTATGCACAGCACAGTCATCATAGTCTGTGGCCCCAACGTTGCCATCATACATGCCGCTCACGTGAAGACCTCGGAGCAACAAAGCTGGTCTGGTGAGAAGCTTCTGAGGCAGCTCGTCATGTTAATGATGTAAGTGTCGGACATGCGAGGGCCCGTTTTGCACCAGCAAATGTCAGACATTTGATAGCTTAGCACGTATTTTCCTCCGTTCCATTCCAGGATGGGAGAACACTTAAGCAAAATGTCTCATTCTGGAACAAGCAATTTTTACCCAGGGGAATTCACTCTGACAGTAACAACATACATTCACAGCCAGATCAGATGATCTGGTGTATTTTTGCCCGGAGGACATGTTGGCATTTGCGGGATGCATAATCTTTTGGCCATGCCTGTTTTGTGGTTGGGTGTTTTCCAGATTTTCCCAAAAAAGTACAGCTGTTTAATGGCCTCAATTGCTGATATAGTTGTGCACTTTCCAACTCTGGTATTGTAGAATTTCAGGATAAAAACAAAAATGTTTCAGAAAATCCCGCAGTTTGTCATCCCGTAGACTTGCGGGGTGAGCCCGCAGGGCATCCACACCTTTATGGTCTGGCTTCAAGTCCACATTCTTGTGTACGCTGTTTTCCTTGGCTGAACATGGTGGATTGAGCGACGGTGCGATCTGTTAAGGTTGCTCGTCTTGAAATATAAATTGTTCAGCTGTTTTCGTTTGAGCTGACAGAATCTGCGGACCAGCCACAGACCATCTCATCATGGATCGGATCGTGAGTCTTGAAGAACCCATTCCTGATGACCCAAAACAAAGCCAGTGGAATGTCACCAGCAGCCAAATGCATATTGGTTATTTTGCCATGAGTGCCCAGTTAGGCTGCCTTCCTTCAATTCTGTTTTTTGCCTTTTCCTGCAGTGTTGCATGGGTGTGTCCAACTCTCTTGATCACAGTGTCATTCGCAGCAAATAAGCAAACAAGCCAGACTCTCACTACGAGAATATGAGATATCAGCTCCGGGAAGAACTCTTATGTTGGAACAAGAATTCCTGACCGGTTTCTGGCGGCTCAGCTCAAGCTGGAGCCTTGCGATCTGACGCCATGACGATTCTTGCTGGCGTAGATAGGCTTGGAATAATCAAGATCAGTCTTTTGTACTCAGTCTATTTTTGGTTGCAGGTGCAGCCACACGGCAGAATTCCATCTCTGTGCAAACGTCAAACCGCTGTTTACTCGCACTTGATGTCAGCCGATGTTCTGATCTTGGTTCTGTGAAACGTGTTTCGGTGGCCCACCCCACAGCTGTTCTGTTCTTTGTCCTTGTACTTCAGGGCACATGCAATCTAGTGTTGGCAAAAAATAACCCAAGAATGCTTTTGTGTTTCCGCAATTAGTCACGAGAACAGCCCAAGACCAATGAAACCTGTATGAACCTGAGGCACTCAGCAAGAAATAGAAGCTCACGGTTGTGCCTCACCTGAAGATTTAACATCAGTTCCTGACTTAACATGTCTCTTGTGAAAACAACCAGGTGTGTCTTTCGCCAGAGTTCTTTGAGGAACTTCCTGACATATTTCTGGCGGAAATGAAGCGACGTTCTGGCGACAGTAATGTCGAATACAGACTGGTGGTGTGAAGAGTTACAATGCTCACAGATTGCAATTGCAAGGCAAAAACACTGCGACGTAAGACATGCAAGACATCCCTCCCTTGCAACATAAATAAAACGTTTGTTGCAGCGTTCAAACAAACGATCATACAGGCAGTATGTATGTCTGCAAGGTTCTTGTGGACCAAGGCCTTTCAGGTTCGTTTTGGGTTCGTATGTACTTTGATCTTCAACATGAATTGGCAAGTCTTGCGGAGCTGCATCCTTTCCGGTTACACTGTAGGCCGCCGCTTCCCGTCTCAGTCCAGGATATACAGCAACCAACCATGTGTTTAAATATTTACATCTGGTTGTATTGATTCCTGACCGTGTACGGATTCCTCTGAATCTGCATGATGCGAAATCAATAATGAATACACGTAAATGCTACTCTCGTGAACGTATTGCATCAGGCCAGGAGCACAGCAAAATGGCCCAGCCAATTCAAGTGCTTGCTCTTTCATGCTAAGCTGACGCCTATGCGTTCCTTTTAACTGGCTTTTTCTGAAGAATATCAGCTTCAAACGCACTCGATCATGACACACAAACACAAAATTGCTTTGCTTTGACTCAGTACAATATGGTGGGCAAGATGGTACGGCACTTTGAGGGTTTGATAGGAGGTTTCCTGTCACATTTGTACGACGAAGGGGCCGGAATTTACTCGTTCAATGAACAAGACTGCTTAAATGACGTCAGAAAATAGAGAGATGTTGGGAACACACAGATCTGAAAACAGCATTATGCACTCAAAAACGGGTTTCATTGGTTGTGCGGCTTTGGGCTGCATGCTACAATAATCGAACCGTATTCATAATGAATAAGGACATGCGCTATGCAGTCGGTTTGAATCGCCAGATATGGCGGCCTTGCAGCTCCGACTTGCCTGGCGTTCGCTCCGTCTCTCTCCCTTTCGCTGGTATTGATGTTCTCCAATAATTAGACAGAGCAGTGGCTTCTGGTCTCGTCCAACAGCGAGGAGGCAGCTTCAGCCGCCAACAGGCGTACTGTCACGGCACACAGGGAGCGAACAGCTGCCGCCAACCAGGATCGCATTGGTAAAATGTAACTCAACCTACACAACGCCGTGGTATTTCTAATAACGCGCCACCTGGGGCAGCTGTCTGTTGGAAACCCCTGACCTACCCAAAGGACTTCAGAACGGATAAGGATGCCTAGACTGCTAGAATGTGCTGCAGGCTGAACTGGTGTTCTTAGCCCTTGTTGGGAGGTTTTAGTCAACAGACGGACATCAACTGCCAGCGGAAATCACCTTCTTACGAACGGCAATGTAGCCCACACTTGCTATGGCCGACGGGGGAGGATAGTCGAGAAGGAAATTGACCTTCAGTGAAGCTTCACTGCTTCACTTCTAGATGTTTCTTAGTGTTTAGTGACAAAATTAGTGCATCATGGATACAAAATGACTAACGTTTACCTTCTTACGGATACGATTAGGGTTCACCATGCCTTCCACTTCTGAGGATACAGTGCATGGCAGGAATCCTAACCGGGTACTGTGTTTTTGCGTCTTTTTTCAAAAGACTAAAAAAACAAGACATTTGTGCAGACTGGTGACAGAACAGGCTGTGCGTGATTCCTTGTTGATCTGGAATTTTGAGACAGAACTCAGGCAAATGAAGTGACACTGCTCTTTCGTTTTCCTTGCAGGATGGCTGGGCTGTCGGCAGACTCGGGCGGTGGTGATGAGGGACCGCGGCTTGGCAGCCAAGAGAACAGCCTCCGAAACGTGGCCAAGAGGGCCAACAACATAAGTCTTCCCGGTATGGGCGCCTCCAACACCCGATCCCTCTTCATCTTCAGCGAAGAGAACTTCATCCGCAAATACGCCCGCCTCATCATCGAGTGGGGATATCCTTTTCTGATACATGTACACCTGTACGTGTACCACCCTCGGAATGCACGTTTTAAAACGTGACAATGTGCATTGTTCTACAGTTGAAAACCAGCATAATCAAGGGAAGGAATCGTCTGTTGCTGTATTTTGGTCCAGGTATGTTTGTTCAGGTTTCAGCAGCTGAATACATGAATGTCTGAATAGGTATAGAAAATTTGTACACATGTTGTAGACATGAACTCTGTTTTGTGTCAGGATCTTTTTACAACCTCTTACAAGTGTTGAGTCAGTCTGGCCGGGAGATGTCCTGAAATTTAGGTTTTGTGAGACAATACTGACGACACACGGAAGACAGTATCAGATAACCTGAAATTCCATGCACAACAGAATTCTTGTCACAAGTGTGGGTGTCTCTGAGGTGGGCGTCCCTGAGGCTGCGTTGGTGTTTCAGAAGGAACAACGTTTAGCTGCTGATGCCTTTTGCATCTGTTCCTTCTTGTCCGACAAATTCTGAAACAAGAAACTGACCCTGTTGATTTCCTTCCTTGTTCAAGTCTATCAGCTGACCATTTTCAAGAAACAGATGGTGTGTGTTGTCAGGTAAAGCAGGTCTTGCACAAAGTTTGAAGCTCCCGTTTTAGATTTGGAATGTTCAGCTCTGCAACCCAAAGTTAGTGGTGTGTATTTCTCTCAGGTTTGGCGACAAAACAGCCAATTTGAGCCTTGTGTCTGTTTACATCACAAGGATTTTAGAGTTGGAAAAAAACAGACAAAAGGCAACACTTTCTTCAGTGGAAGTGTCATCTCCAATCAAAGTGCCATTGATGAACCTCAAGCCCCAATCTCCAAATGGTCGAAAACCCAGTTCAACATCCGTTTCTGCCTCAGTGCCTTTCTCCAGTTTCTATCAGCTTTTGGAGCTGCAATTCTTCCCAGACCTAAATTTAGCATCACCATGTTCACTGTTCAGTGAATGATTTCCCAGCCTGGAGTTGTTATAACAACAGATGATTCCTGTTTGATACTGTATTTGTATGCACTCCAAAGCAGTCCATTTGGGTGAACGAGGGCAGTTGTGCACTGATTTTAAGATTGTCGCTTATTAGTGCTTGTATTTCTTGCTGTGCTCACCCTCTTTGCAAGTCCAACCCTGTTTGCCTGACCATTGTTTCTAGGAAACTGACTGGCAAAGTAGTCAGCTCATAAGGACTCCCCAATTTGAGACGTAACTCTCCTCCCAGAATGAGTGTACAGCTGTGCAAACTATGGCCGCATTTCCCGAGGAGCAAGAGGTGGAGAATTTGATCACAGTTTGCTTCCTCATGGAGACTGATAAAACACAAACACGTGGGAAAAGATTCTGCGATGTGAATGGCCCTTGCCCCTTTTTGCAAGCCGAGAATAGCAAACTGATTGTCGCTCACTGAGGATGGTGTCAGGCAGGGCCACTCAGACCATCGTTTTGACCAGATCTCTATTCTCGCCTCTGGCCTTGGTTGCAGCATGCACTCTGTAGTAAATTGAGGTATTTGTTGGAGAGAACACAGGTAACAGAACATTACGTGACGAGCATGCCATGTCGCAAATTCACGAGCACGTCAGTGCTGTTTTCCCCAGCGGTAACCTTTGTTACAACCACAACTGACACGGAAGCTCCCTTTTAGGATGTCAGTTTTGAAACGATTCCAGCGCCGTTTTGGCCTTTTTCGGCAGCACAGAAGGCACGTACGTCCTTTCCTTTTTGAGAGTGTTCACCATCTGCACCAGTGTTCGTCAGACCGCTTTCTTTGGCGGAATCAACAAATTTCTTTGACTCTTGGTTTTTGTATCTTATCTGTGCATTTCGAGGAAACTGCCAGTGCAATTTGCAAAAGACCCTCTGTCTGCAAGTCCCTTGAGCAACTTGCACCACACTCCACTGACCAAGGACAGATGAGCATGTCCTGGAGCCAGGAGAGTCGTCTTACATTCATTTATAGATTGTTGACCCTTTAACCAGGACTCATGGGGGTCAATCTCTCTGCGTTGTCCGGAGACCCAACAAACTGCAATGGATAGACACAGGACAATTTTTTCTTCCTTTTCTGCAAAAAAAACAACTTGACCGTTACAAACATTTCAAATTACGTCAAGCAGGTGTTTTGTTGTCAGCTTGCTCGCACTGATCAATAGCAGTACACAGTGGCTGAACATCGATTCAAATAACACGTAACAAAACGTGGGAGGAAATTGCCACACGTACGTGTATGGATCTGCGTACTTAGCAAAACACGCTGCGAGCAAAATCCCACTGGATGTCTTGTGTACTCCTCCACAGGTATCAATGAAACTAATGATTGCTGGAGCTTTGTGTCAGTTTTTCTGTTTTGAAACTAGACACAGTGGATATCCCCTCGAATGGACGCAGTATTGTGTCAACATGCATGATCCCATGGTGAATGAACCCCTTCTCACATCACTTCTCTCTGTGTGCTTTTGTGCACTGATTTATCTTGGTGAACTATATTGGCCAACAAAAACAGGAAAAGGCAAAGGTCCCCCACCCTTCATCAAGTTGTTCTCTATATTTCAAGTGAAGAAGGACTGTGCCTTATCTTCTGGAGTTGTCCCCCTTGCTAGAAACCACAACAACTGGAACGGGGTTCAGGACTAAAGTCGATGTGTCATGACAAAAGTTCAGACCTGAATTGGCCTCTCAAAGCCGTCTTCAAAATCAAAATTTTGCAAAGAGTGCCTTGACAAGAATGCAATATTTGGAAATGTTGCGACCCCTATCAAGAAATTCTGGGGCACTGTGCTTGCTTTAACGCCAAAACAGTTGTTTTTGGGGGGGGATCTTGGGCAACTGTTGCAGGATGTTGGGGTACACTGTATCCTGCTGTAGCAGCGAGTTTCGACACTCTGCCTTCCCGTGAAGGGGAATCAGGCGTTTGCCGGGAGAAAATTCGCTTTCCTTCTCTGTGCAATTGTGGTGTCCCCGCTGCTTTGGACAAAATGGATGCCACCAGAGATGGAGAATCTCAGTAGTGAAAAGCCGAAGGAATTCAGCTTTATTTTTTTCTGATCTCTCTCACATCCTTGTGTGTGACCAAGACCAGGGCGCTGTAATCATGACTGGCTTTCCCCCTCTCAGATTGGCTTGGCTTCTGGGTTGTCACTTTCCCTTTCTGTCCACTTCCAGGGTGTTCTGTGTCCCTGTATCGAATGGATCTGGAATTTGAATCGTCTTGACCTTGATCATTTGCCCGTTTGAGCACTGGTTTTGCGAGACGTGTTGGGTCGTCACTTTCTCTGTGATTTGTTTTCCCTGGTTGTGTTTTTGGAAAAAAAATTGGGTGTTATCTGGCTTTTTCTTGTTAAGATTCCAGGGAAAATGACAGTGTTTTGGGGCACATCTGTAGGTGGGCGCAGTTTTTTGCAGGAATCTGCGAACCACAGGGCAGCCACACTTCAGTGTGGATTCTTTACTCCCGCGGCTTTCCTTCCGAGCGTCTTCCATCTTTCTTGGAGGTACATGTAGAGACCATTGCATTTGTTTCTGCACACACACCAGAAGAAAATAGTCTCCTCCCAGGCCTCTTACCCACCAAGCATATTGAAAAGACTGTTGTCCATCTGCCAAACAATACTTCAAGCCCTGACATCAATCGTTGGACCCTCAGTTTGATTTTGTTTTGTTCTGATGGTTGCGTTTGACCTGTCAAGTACAAAAACGAGTTTGCAGAAAGTGAATGTAGTTTTGAAGCATTGATGGACAAATCTTCATTTGTGCTCTCTCTGGAACTGCAGAGTGATCTTTCAGCTTCTGGTTTGCAGACACACACGTGGTGCACGAACAAGCGGGCCATCACATGAACTGTCTTTTGGGTCTGATTTTTACCCCTGCGTAATGTGCTGCCATGTGGGAACGTTTCTAGGAAAGTAACAACAGATCTATGCTGATCACAAATTTGCACCTGTCTGTTGGAGCATGAATCCGCACCATCTGTTGAATGATCACCGTTGGTTCTGCTTTTGTTTCCAGCCAACTGAACCAACAAAGATGATTTTTTGAGACTCAGCCTCTGATCGCTGAAATCTAGCAAAAGAACCTGTTGGATTGTTGTGCTGTCACAATTGCGAACAACAAACAGTGTCTGGAGTTCATGAGGGCAGAACAGAAGCTTGGGAAACATTATGAGATGTCACATTACTCTCTTCTGCCTTTGCTTCAGTCTCAGACTTGTTGGTCTCTGGCTTTCATGGAGTGGTACCTGGTAAGCTGACTGCGGTGTTGATTGGTCTGGCGGCTGAAGATTAAAATGAACAATTGCACCCACATGTCTCTTTTCTTGGGTTCTTGATGTGGTCAAAGGTTGCAACGTTGTAAAATTGAAACATTTTCCATTTTTTCTTTTCCAAAGATTTATGTTTCCCCTTTCTGCATTTTGTTTTAGTTCTAGCACAGACACACAGACAAAATGTCTGCCTAGTTTTATGAGTTTCTCCTTCTGGACATCTGAGCTGTGTCCGGGACGTACGCACACATTAAAACTTGGCCCTTGCACGAAACAGTGAAAACATGTTGTTGCAATGGCGTCATTTCTTCTGGTGACCTACTTTGGCCCAAGCTTCTCACAGTTCCCCAGAATTGCCGTCCATCGCCAGCATTCCATTCTATTTGCCTTTTGCCTTTGCTTGAATGGGCTCTGGCAAATTTCTTCTGAAAACCCGGAAAGGCAAAGAATGTAAGAAATGCACACCACTGACCCCAGACTCGGGATGTTTGCATGAGGGCCTGAGCCATTCTGAATCTACAACTGCAGTGCATGCTGCTTCTTGTCCACAGATTCGCTGGAACTTGTTAGCTCTTGGCAGTCACGTGATGGTGGGTCCACTTTTTATGCCATGGCAAATATGAACACCAGACCATAAATAAGAATGCGTGAAATTACATCCTGCCTTCCATGCGGGTCGCGCAACACAAAAGAATTTGAATGATTTTCCACTTTGCCTCCAGTAATTAAATGCTCTAAATAACCCAGAAAGACCAGGTACCGTGTATAATCCATTCCTCGCAGAATTGTACAGTTGTCTTCCTCCAAGTTTCAAGTGCACAGAACACAACTTGAAGCCACACGAAAGGTGTGGATGCCCTATGGGGCATCCCGGAAATCTGCAGGATTCTGCAAGAAGGATGTGTCCAAAACATTTTTGTTCTTCCTGAGAAAAGTCACCCTAAAGAGTCAGAAAAACACAAACACAAAAACACTTGAGGATAATTATGTGGAAACAAATCTGGAAAACACCTAGCCACGAGAGACACAGCCAAAAGAGGATGAATCTCGCAAAATTCCAGCTGTAACATGCACTCAGAGTGCATGATACAGATGAACTTGCATTAAGAGCAACAAAAATCGTGATGGGCTAAGACATGGGATCTTACAACACGTCTGTGTGGCCATGGTCAATGTAAGATCGATGGGTGGAAAGAAGCAGGACGGGAGAAGCTGGTTGCTCTGCTTACAGCAGTTGAAGATAAGTCCCCTTGTCCCTTATTCCCACCACAGCCGAATCGCATTGATTGCTCATAGACTAGTTGCTAGGCAACTGCCAAAATTGGACGGCTGCTTTAAGAGGAAGAGAATTCCCACACCATCTAAAACCATGCATGAGAAACAGGGTCTGTTTCTCCTGAGGCTCATGTTGAGCTGCAAGACTTGCAGTCGATCCCCTGGCTACGTCCAACACACGAATTGATATGTGTAAAACATGTCAATACGAGCAAGGAGGGACCTTAGATTAACTCTGTTACTGCCATATTGTAAGTTGTATTGGCTGGCTTTCAGAAAGTCTGCATTGCAATATGCATGAGTTTACGTCGTTTCTGGTGGCACAGCTCGAGCGTCCAAACAGTCAGCCCATCCGTTACCATGCAATGGTCACAGGCACAGGCTTCTATGACAGGTAGCATGGCTGTCCTTTCGCTGTCGCTCTACGATCACAACTGAAAGCAGTTCAGAAACACCAAAGTCGGTGCTAACAGGACCCAGGGCAGTACACTGTCACATCTTCAAGAAAACAGATGAATGGTTGTACCTTTCTGCACTCAAAGTCCAGGGCAGCAGTGAGCATTGGCGTTCTGATTGACTTGAACCTCACCCAAGCTCTTACAACATGATGTATGCACATATGAAGCAATTTTGTTCAGATCAGACTGGTTTCCAGGATCCTCAAAACAAAGTTCCTGTAGGTTCCAAAAGAAATCCATTGATTTGATCACCTCAGGTCACGTTGACAATTGTGTTTATTGTGTCAATTTCTCAGGTATGAAAGTCTCCCACAAACGAGAACTTGACATGTTGATGATCAAGTGTCAAATTTAAAATTGTTCTTTCGCAAAGCAACTACGGTGCTTGACATGATGCGTTTTGAGTGCAAAGGCCGGTGGTAACTGCGTGCCCTGTTGTTTTGGAGAAATTTTCGAGCTTGCCTAATTACAATTAACAAAAATCCTGCTGCGCCCACTATTTTGGGTGACGAAAACTTTGTTCTCCCAAAATAGATCACGCAAGAATGGATCACAACTTGCAGCCAGGATTCCGAAAGAAGAATCAAGGACAGGCAACATGCAAACAGCAAGTGAGGTTACGAGTTTAATCGTGAAGGACCCCCACCCACCCACACACATACACAATGTTTCATTGGATTAATCTTCCTGATACAAGCCCCTGCGACTTCTCACATTTCCTTTCATGAATAAAACATTCATTTGAGGAAGGTGAATTGATTCTGTTTCTGCGGACGGTGCCAGAGGACCTCCGCAAGCAGCATGCTGTCCTGACATATGACTGGAAAGACAAATGTGTGTGTTGCAGAGCAAATTGCGCAGAAATATTTGAATGAACCAAAGGAATTTTCCAAAATGTATACGAATGCTGAAAACAGGAACAGAAAACTTTTTCGACGTGACGTAACAGGAACCGATTCGCGCGGTCATCATGATGATTTCGTTCGTCATGATAGCTTCATCATGATCGTGTGTCGCGCAAGACGATAAAGACAAAACTAAAGGACGAAGCTGTGAATGGGCGAGGTGAAACCGGACAACATTGACTGCTAACTATGCTGTCAACTGCAAACAATGTCTGTGCGAAAAAGAAAACATGCACAAACTAGAATGCTTGGTAGCATGCTTTCAAATAGAATGCAATCAGTTGCCACCTGAAGGCAAAACAGCCTACGGGGGACTAAAATCAGTGCAAATCGAATACGGCCCATGGAGAGTCGCTCCAGCAGCAAGGTGCGACTAAGAAGTGGCAAAGGAAAGGTTGCTCCAAGAATGCTTCAGGAGTCAAAGCACTTTCAATATCTGGTTTCCAATATGTCATCCTTTATCCTGGCGCAGGACTAAGGGTTTGGTTGTCACCAGTTTTCATTTTGAAAGAATCGCTACTTTCTGCAATTTTTGTGTGTGGTGGAAGCTTCTGTGACCAACAGGGTGACAAAGTATGACAGCAGGGTAGAAATCCTGTGCTTCACGTCAACACCGCCAGCCTGACTGGGGGAACCTTGCAGTTACGGATGCAGGGCCCGTGTCGGAAAAATAACATCGGAATCATGGAACTTTGGAATTCTTCAGAAATTTCCGTATGAAATATCAGAACAGGTCTGACAGGAAAAAAAACTTTTTATCTGCCAAAATTTTTTAACTTTTTGTAACTTTTCAAAAATTTTGCAGGAAACATCAAATCATTCCGATCTTTCATGCCACACCAGGGCTGCCTGGCCTCCAAAATCCTGACATTTCAAGCGTGGATGTTGGAAATGTGGGTTGTTTGGGGCTGACAAAGGAGCCAAGGTCCAGGCCACATTCTACACCACTAAAAGGTCCTGCAAAGGTTGAAAGCACTGATGTCTAAACTGATGTTTAAACGATCTATGACTCTTTGTTACACGTACCGCCATGGTTTTTGGCTGCTCGGCGAAAGCTTTGCGAGGAATCTGTTGTTGAACAAATCATGCTTTGAAATCGTTCGCATGAATGTGCAAGGGACATTGTCATTTCAAACGGCGCTGTCTGGTCAGTTTCAGAGCGTTGTTCCGTCACTGGAAGGGACCAGTGACTGACAAGAGTCCAACACATAACGTGACCCTTTTCTGACATCAATGGAAGAGGGGAAATATGACAAAGTGTACATTTCAGTTGCCCAAGAAGGAAACAAAGAAACCAAAATGAAAGATGCAATTTTGAACGAACACAATGTCTTTTTGGAAGCCAAACAACCACTTCTCAGGTGAGATGTGTCAGAAGAAGATCCCAACCCATTGGTGGCGCGGCAACAGAAAACATCAAGCTTCTCTGCTGCCAGAATGAACACAAAGTTTGACAAATTTTCAGTTTCAGGCAAACGTCAGTTTTAGGCTAGAACTCAGTGTTTGCTGTCTCTCTCTTGTCTTCCTACATCCATAAAAGGTTCTGTTGTTGCTCATTCTGGCTGATTCCTTTTTTGTCCATCTGCACTTTGTTCATGCGAAAGCAACAGAGTTTTCAATCAGACGAATTACAAATGATGTGATCGACGTTTTCAGGTTGTTGTTTTCCCTTTCTGTTTGGCCCAAAAGGAAACCAGTGAGCGAAATCACAGAATGACTTCAGGCCAAGGCCAACTCCTTCGCCTTGCCAGTTGATGTTTTCATTTCCAAGTCTCATCCTTTCTTGGCTCCCACAGTCAATGAAACCAGAGAACTCGGAGAATAAATCAACACCTTGCAGTTGGGTTGTTTTCAGTCTCTCA